>OHBP01000160.1_pt1 | contig 41685 bp, 22 predicted proteins | sample 1577471 | NCBI WGS metagenome assembly OHBP01 (sample SAMEA3879503, study PRJEB24766) | human gut metagenome | biome: human-associated habitat; feature: feces | place: USA | collected 1985/1987
GTAATGTCTCGCTTACGCCTTTATGCGGCAAGTCCATGGTACAACGGAAATACCCGCTATGCGGACTGGAAAACAGCCGATGGGCGGAATTTCATTTCTCAAAACAACGATAACTCTAAATGGGGTGTAGCCGCTGTAGCTGCCAAACGAATCATTGATATGGGAAAATACGCACTCTATACAACTGCCCGTACAGAAAGAACACAGGAACTCCCGTCCAATATTTCACAGGCCGGTTTCCCTGACGGGGCCGGTAATATCGATCCTTACGCATCTTACAAGAGCCTGTTCGACGGTTCTGTGAATGCAGAATTAGTTCCGGAATATATTTATTATTGCAATGCCATAGTGAAAGAGAACTCTCCTCAATGGCTGGCGACCCCTACCGCTCTGGGAGGTGCCAACGGTATAAACCTCTGTATGGATTTGATTGATTCCTATAAAATGATAGATGGATATGACATCCACCATTCCAGCGCAAACTATCCTTACCCTGATGCCTCTCATGCAGGTGATCCGATAGATATTGCTTACAGGGTATCTGACGGCTATACCGTGAATGGCAATGTAGCCAAAGTAGATGCTTACCGTGAACCTCGCTTTTACGCAACCATAGGATATAATCATTGTATCTGGCCTGGAACTTCTTATGTAGGCAATGACCCGGTGACCAATGTAGAAGTGACTTATTACTCTGATGGTAATGCAGGCCCGCTTCCCGAATACCCGGACAATTACAACCGTACAGGCTATACTCTCCGTAAATACATCAATCAGGAAGATAACATGAAAGGCTCCTGTCGTGCCAAAACATTTGCCGTATTCCGCTATGCGGAAATCCTCCTCAATTATGTAGAGGCATTAAATGAATTGGAAGGAAGTTATACGGATGAAGCCACGGGTATCACCGTGACTCGTAATACAGAAGAAATAAAGAAGTATTTCAATATGATACGTTACCGTGCCGGTATGCCGGGCATTACCGATGCCGAACTGAACAGTAGAGACGATATGCGTGAAGCTATTAAGCAGGAACGTAAAGTGGAGTTTGCCCTCGAAGGGCTTCGCTACCATGATTTACGCCGTTGGGGCGATGCGGACGCAGCTTATAATACAAAGATTATCGGCTGGAACACCAAAGCCAGAGTAAATAACCGTACCGGATTCTACACCCGTACAATATGGGATTCAGAGAGAATACAGAAGCGTGTATTTACACAGAAGATGTACTTCTTCCCCATCCCACAGACAACGTTGGATCATAATGCAAAACTGGTTCAGAATCCAGGCTGGTAATTAACTTTAATATTAAGACAATTATGAAAAAGCATATTTTATTTTCATTAGCAATAGGTTCGCTCTTTGTACTCACTGGATGTGAGAACACCAATGTTTGGGAAGAGGAACAGTATATAAAACAAGCCTATCTGGTAGGTATCGGAGAAGAAGGAGCATTAGTGACCCGCAACGTCAACTATGCGGACGAAAGTGCAGAAACTTTCGTATCGGTAGGCACCAGCGGCTCATTGAATCCGGATGGGGACATTCACTGTACATTGATTGAAGATCCCTCAGGCATCACTTCTTACAATCAAAAATATAAATCGAGTACGGAAATCCAATATCAGGCACTTCCTGCGGCCAATTACAACATATCTTCAATGAATGCAGTGATCCGTGCCGGAGAATCTTATGCCCGCATACCTGTTGCCATCCACCCGGAAGGATTACATTGTGATTCCTTATACGCCCTTCCGCTGAAAATGGAATCTTGCAAAGAGTATCCTGTTGCACAAGCTGAAACAGTAGTTCTGTTCGCTATAAAGACCTACAACAACTACTCGGGATACTACAATTACATCGGTACCAACAACGGAGCTTCCTTTAGTTTGATTCGTAATGCTGTTGCTGTAAACAAGAATACAATTCGTATTTATTATACAGGCACTGAGGAACTGGCAAGAGCGAAAGATACCGGACTCACCATTACAGTGAACGAAGATAACACACTCAGCCTTGCCGGATGGAAGAACCTGAATGTTACAGAGGGAAGCGGAAGCTACGATCCTCAAAACAAAATATTCAGCTTTACATGCAAGGTGAATGGGAATGAAGTGGAAGCCTATTTAATATCGGCAACAGCAAGCGAAGAATAATCGTAACCGGAAAGGATATATTAAAAACCACCACAGATTATACAGATAAAAACAGATACTTGCTTCTTCAATATAAACAATCTGTGAGTATCAGTGTAATCCGTGGTGAATTATTAATTACATAAATGAACTATTATCATGAGAGAAAAAAACATCAAAAGAGTGTTCTTGTGTTGTCTCACCGCTTTGGCTGTTAATACCTATGCCCAGAATTTCAACTGGGTCAGCAGTACAGAAGGCAACACTTGGAAACAATCAAAAGTGAAATTACAATCGAGCGCCGGCCAAACCCCGCTTTTAGATATCAGCGGAACGGAAGAAGGCACCACATTCAAAGCATGGGGAACCACCTTCAACGAACTGTGCTGGGATGCCTTGAACATGCTCACCCGTGATGAACAGGACGACCTGTTGAAGAAAATGTTTTCCCCTGAAGGAGAACTTCGTTTCAACAGAGGCCGTATTTCGATGAATGCCAATGACTATGCCCGCGACTGGTATAGCTGCGACGAAGTATCAGGCGACTTCCAACTGAAGTATTTCAATATCAACCGTGATAAACTGGCTATTATCCCCTTTGTCCGTGCAGCGCAAAAGTATAATCCGGATATGACTTTCTGGATGTCTCCCTGGTCACCTCCCAGCTGGATGAAAATTAACAATGACTATCCGGTTCGCAGTGACAGGACTAATAAGATGTCGCCTCTGTCTGATGTAGTACTCTATGAGGATAATACGGAGACACGCGATAACGTCTTCCCCCGACAACTCGCAGTGAATGACTACATGATTCAGGACCCACGCTATCTGCAAACTTATGCCAACTTCTTCTGTAAGTTCATTGATGCTTATAAAGAACAAGGAATTCCCATCGATATGATCATGTATCAGAATGAAGCATACAGTTATACCCCGTATCCCGGTTGTGCCTGGACAGCTGAGGGTACCGTACGTTTCAACGTAGAGTATCTGGCGCCCACATTAAAGAAACATCATCCGGAAGTAGCTCTCTACCTTGGTACTTTCAATACCAACCGCTATGACTATGTTGATAAAATACTTTCCGATCCACGCATGCCGCAAAGCGTTCAGGGAGTTGGCTTTCAGTGGGAAGGAGGACAGATACTGCCTAAAATACGTGCCAAATACCCCCAGTACAAGTATATGCAGACAGAAAGCGAATGCGGTGGGGGCACCTTCGACTGGAGAGCGGGCGAACACACCTTCCATCTGATTAATCACTATCTGGGTAATGGCTGCGAAGAGTACACCTTCTGGAACAATACCCTCTGCGATAACGGTGAAAGTCCCTGGGGTTGGAAACAAAATGCTTTGATACATGTTGATTCAAAAACCCGTACGGCAACTCTTACACCGGAGTATTATGCAGTAAGACATTATAGCCAGTTCGTAACACCCGGTTCACGCGTTATAGCCTACAAGCCTTCAACAGAAGGAAGAACACCGGTCTTGGTAGTGGAAACTCCAGAAAAGAAAAAGGTAGTGATAGCCGGAAACTTTAATGATGAGGCTAAAAAAGTAACCGTGAAGTTGCGGGACCGTTACCTGAACATTGAACTTCAACCGCACTCTTTCAATACATTCGAAGAGAAATAAATTTCTTCAATGAAATGATAAGCAAGTGAGCATAATTAGTTTATGCTTTGGGAGTATCTGTCATGCTAAGCGTAGTCGAAGTATCTCCTCTCTTGAAATGATGAAGAGAATGAGATCCTTCGATAAGCTCAGGATGACAGATAGTATCAGATAATTAAGCACGAATATTTAATGATAACTACAAGCATTATTGATCAGCCATCATTTCTTACCTGTGAGACTTTTGTTTCTTACCTGAGAAACTTTTGTTTCTTACCTGTGAAACTTTTGTTTCTTACCTGTGAAACTTTTGTTCCATAGGCAAGGCACTTTTGTTTCAATAGGAAGAAACAAAATAGAACAAATAGAGGTGCGACAAAGCACTATTGTTTCAAATACTCTGAGGGCAATACCCCAAACTCTTCCTTAAAACATTGCCGGAAATAAACCACGCTGTTTATACCTACCCTAAAAGCAACTTCGGAGATATTATACCTGCCTTCCAGAAGCAACCGTTCAGCATGCTGCATTTTTATCTTACGAACATATTCATTGGTAGACAAGCCTGTCAAAGCTTTCATCTTGCGATACAGCGTAGACTTACTCATACACATATTATCAGCCAGATAACCTATGTCAATCTTCTCGGATGACAACCGGGCTTCTATCAGCTGATTTATCTTCTCGATAAACTCATTATCCAGTTTATTCAAAGACTCTGCCAATAAAGCACGTTTCTCATCCATATTATGATGTGGAGTACTGGTATTAAAACGCTCTGTCAGCCGCTTGCGGGATTCAAGCAAATTGTTGATACGACTATGCAGGAGAGTAGCACTGAAAGGTTTCGTCAGATAAGAATCGGCTCCCACCTGATATCCCTCTTCTTTATCCTGCAACGAATCTTTAGCAGTCAGCAGAATAATGGGAATGTGACTGGTACGCACATCTTCTTTCAGTATTTTACACATCATAATTCCATTCATCACAGGCATCATGATATCACTCACAATGATATCAGGAATACTATTTAATGCCTGCTCCATCCCCTGTTCGCCATTCGCTGCTGTTTTCACTTCAAAATCATCAGAGAAGGATTCAGCAATATAATTGCAGATGTCCTGATTATCTTCCACTATCAACATAATACGCTTTCCACCGGAAACAGACTCAGGTATCTCTTCTTTTTCTTCCTTTTCATCTACAGTTCTTTCCGGTGAATCGGCATGTAATACATGAGGATAAGTATTATCAGTCAATAAACTGAAATAGAAGGTACTACCTGTGCCTAAGGTACTCTCCACCTTTATTTCCCCCTCATGCAACGTCACCAGATTTTTCACCAGTGCCAGGCCGATGCCGGTACCCGAAGCCTGATGATCGCCTCCTTCCTGATAATAACGATTAAAGATATGGGGTAATGCCTCAGGAGTAATGCCAAAACCTGTATCACTTACTTTTATTTCAGTATAGCTGATATTATTCCGTACCACATTGTGCAATCCCAGGGTAATAGAACCCTTCTCGGTATATTTAATAGCATTAGAGATCAGATTATCCAGGATAATAGTCACTATCTCTTTATCAAAGTATAGAGGCATATCCTCTTTTTCCAGTTCGATGCGAAACTCAATATCCGGCTTACGATTCAGTTCTTTATATTTAAGTCCTATTTCGTATACCAGATTGGCAATATTGTCATGAGCCACACAAAGCTTCTTATTCTGTGTTTCCGTCTTTCTGAATTCCAGTATCTGGTTGATCAAATTCAATAATCGTATGGCACTTTGATGGATGACTGATATCTTCTGGGCATCCTTGTTAGAAAGCGAATTACTCTTCTGCATATCTTCCAGTGGGCCCAGTATCAATGTCAGCGGTGTACGAAGTTCATGCGTGATGTTGGTATAAAAACGCAGACGCTCCTGATTCAGTTCCTGCTCTTGCACATGATTCTTTCTTTCCAGATCGTACAGAACTTCCATATCAAGCTTCTTCTTGTAAGCATAAAGAATGAAGAACAGGATGGCTCCACTCAACAACACATAGCTGCATTTCGCCCACCAGGTAAGCCACAAAGGCGGAACAATATGGATATCCAAAGTTGTAACCTCATCCGACCATTCCTGGTTCTTGATACGGGTTTTTACCATGAAATGATAATCACCGGGAGGCACATTACGGAAGGTTACGCTATTGGGGTCTGTCACAGTATACCATGCATCTTCCAGTCCTTTCAGCATATAGGCATACTCCACCTGGTTGACCAATGCATAGTTCCGTATATTAAAAGTAATATTAAAGCTATTCTGCATATACTTCAGCCTTACTTTCGACTGACCGTCAATACTGACCACTTCTTCATTGTCTCCCATATTACCCAAAGGAGCAAATATCTTCATTTCCGTGATGACAGCCGCAGGAGACTCACGCTTTGTCAGAACAAAATCCGGATTGAAGTGGCAAAGTCCATTGATGGAACCGAAATAAATCTCTCCATTCTGATCCTTAGCTACACTGCCACTCATAAAATTTCCCATCGGCACATTATCCCAATGGTCATAGTTATAGAAAACATCCTTATCCCGCAACAGACAACTGATTCCCTTATTGGTGCTCACCCAGATATTATGATTCGCATCTTCCGTTATAGCACGTATATGTGTATTGGTTAAGCCTTCTTCACGGCGGTAAACCTTATATTCCCAATCGGATGGCGAGAAGAAACACACCAAACCTTCTCCTGTCCCGACCCATACATTCTTCCTGCTGTCTTCATAAATTGCATTGATGGTATTGGAAGGGAACAGGTTCTCCATATTAAAGAGCTTGATATCCTGTAACTCATCATCTCCTATCCCCAGGCCACTCCCAAAAGAACCGATCCACAGACGTCCCTGAGAGTCCTTCATAACGCACCGCACCAGATTGTTCTCAAACTCATAATGTCCCACAATCTTCTTATCAGCCAGACTAACTTTGTAGATACCACGACTGGTACCAATCCACAGAATATGCCGGTCGTCTTCATAGAACGAACGGATATCCTCGTGCTCTAATTCTTTAAGGAAGTTCCGGTGGAATATCTTTCTCTTCGCATCGTAATAATTCACTCCACCCATAAATAAGCCGAACCACAGATTATCTTCCGAGTCGCGCAGTGAGGCCAGTACAGAGTTTCCACTCATATCTTCAATCTCTTCCTGATAAACGGATACCCGTTTACCTTGATCAAAGACATTGATTCCTCCCCCATCTGTTCCAATCCACAATTTACCTTGGCTATCCACACAAACGCTGCTTGCTGTTTTATTATTCAGGCGACTCATTGAATTCTGATTGGGAGAATAGTAATAACCGCCAAACAAAGGTGGCTCATAGCTTAAGAAATTTATGCCACCACCCCATACACCCGTCCAGATATTCTTGAATGAATCCTGAAAAATACACCTCGTACTTGAATTAGAGAGACTGTATCCATCATCTCCTTCCCTGATATAATGAAATTGAGTCTGTTCGGGTAGCAGGAACAAACGCTGCGATAAATCCATTATGGCTATTCCGCCAAATTCCATAGCTATCCACAACTTATTCCCGTCAAGCTGCTTAATGTCGTAGATGTAGTGCGAAAGATTCCCGTCTGAATTAAACTGGATGAAATTCTCTGATTCAGGATTAAACAATGCCAGACCTTTGTTTGTCCCTACCCAGATATTATTATTCAGATCCTTATATACGCATCTCACTTCATTACCCGGCAAGCTGTGCCGATCACTCGGATCATGCACGAAGTTCTTCGCCCTTTTATCTTTAATGGAAAGAATACTAAAACCATTATGGACATGACCTACATATAACTTACCATTCCCCCCATCAGCAACAGTCCAGATGTTATCACTGACAAGCCCCGGTATATTTGCCGTATTATAATGAGAAAAGTGACCGGTTTCTTTATCGAAATATTCAATTCCTTTCCAATAAGTTGTCACCCACAGATTTCCATCAGCAGCGGCAATAACATTGGTTACGTCATCCGTAATGATACTTTCAGGCACAGCCTCATTATGCCGGTAGAATGTAAAGGTGTCCTTTACATAATTATAAGCATTCAACCCCGCCCTCTGTGTGCCAATCCATAAGATGGAATCCTTCGGATCATCCAGCAGGCAGTTCAGTTCATTCCCCGTAATACCATAGCCATTCTTTGTTTCATTCTTATAGTAAGTAATGAAGCGCGTTCCATCGAACTTATTCAAGCCCTCTTCAGTCGCAAACCATAAAAAGCCCTCTTTGTCCTGGGCTATACTAACCACATAGTTATTGGATAATCCCTTCTCAATTCCCAATTGCCTGACAGCATAGGGTTGTGCCGTCAGAAGGGCAGGTAACAACAGTAAGTAAAGTAATAATCTGCTTTTCATGACATCAATTTTCTATTGCAATCCAAAAGTATAAATAAATTCTTTATTTCAGATACACAAATCGTTCATTGCAAGATTTACATCCCCTCACTGCAAGATTTATGCAGTTCAAGAAACCTAATATAGCTTACATTTGCATTATCTAAAAGTGATATTTTAGTAAAGAATGTATCTAATTGTTTAACTTTAAAAGTAATATGTATGAAGAAGAAGCATTTATTCAATGCCGCCCTACTCTGGGCATTCTTATCACTGACTTTATGGACTACAGGATGTAGCGACGATGATGGCTATCCTGATGTGGACGGACAGGCACCTTCCATAGAAATGACACTTGAACACATTCAGACTGCAAATGGTCGCACATTTACACTGGAAGGAACGATTAAAGATGCTGATGGTATTTCAACCATTCAACTGCAATGTGCCGACCTGAACCTCAACAAAACAATCGATTTGATCGAGATTTATGAGAAACCTCTCGAAACTTACGAATTGAGCTACGACTTCAAAATTCAACCGGATGAAATCGGTGAACAGTTCACCGTAAAAGTTACCGTAACCGACGTAGGCGGACGTACTGTTTCACAAGATGTACTTGTAACGTTGGACGGAGACTTTGAAGATCCAGTATTCGTTATTGCACCCGAAAAGGGTGGTATGGTCACCGTATTGCTGAGAGAAGGTGAAATCCCTACACTCAACATGAATATCTCGATAACTGACGACCGCGGACTGGATTATCTATTGGTAAATATCGAAGGCATCGAAGGATATGAAAACCTGAAAATAGATGCTGATGGTGAAAAAGCTTTTGAGCACTCATTCAACATCACAATGCCTAATGAAAAGAAGGACTATCCGATGACACTTACTGCTGTCGACAAGACAGGAAAAAGCACAATGATAGAATGTACCGTATCTGTAACCGATGTGCAGGATTTCGAAAAGATGTATCTGGCAGACGTAGCTACCGAAGCAGAACTAAACAGCGATGTATTCGGCGTACCGATGCGCATAGATCATGTGGGCGAATTCCAATATCAAGCTCTCTATTATTGCCAAAAAGCTAATACGGAAATCTTCTTCTTACCGCAAAAGACAAGTTTTTCTCCTGTTTGTTATGGTATTGATCCGACAGATGAAGCCATGCTGACCGATGATCCGGCACTGGCTAAACCAATTGTACTGACAGAAGCTAATGTATACTATAAAATCAATATCAATATCTTGCTGAAGACGTATGAAATGGAAACTTATTCACTTGCAGAAGCTGTAGACCCATGGCCTGCAAGCATGAAATACGGCTTACCTACCATGGATAAATGGAACAACAACAGCGGTGAGATGATGGACTTTACGTTCGGTCTGACATCTGACAATCCTACCGGAGTAGTCTCTTTCAAACAAGATGCCACTAACCCGCACTTGTTCTACAATGAGCCTATGTCACTGACAGCAGGAGAGTCAATGAACTTCATTATTCACAACTATCACACAGACCAATGGTGGAACTTTGTTCGCTGGTGCAGCGATACTGAAGAAGAGCCTGAAATATTCGGCTATTACACCGGAAGTGCATTTAAAAATTCCAATTACACCGGTCCCACTACAACACAAGATGTATGGTCTAAACCCAAAGTGACTGTAACCGGCACCTATCAATTCTGGTTTGATTCCCACCTGGGTAGAGCGAAATTAGTACGAGTAAATTAACCTAATAATAGTCTGACAAATGAGAAAGCAACTATTAATTGCATGTCTTTTGTTACTGTCAATATGCAGCTATGCACAACAGATAACAGTAAAAGGTATAGTGACTTCAGCTACCGATAAGGAACCCTTAATCGGAGCTACAATTCAAGTGAAAGGCAGTGGAACAGGCACCATCACAGGCATCGATGGTGATTATACACTGATGAATGTTCCTGCAAACGCTATACTTGTGTATTCTACCATCGGTTACCAGACACAAGAAATCAAAGTAAACGGACAGACCACCATCAACGTTGTGTTGTCGGAATCTGCCGAACTACTGGACGAAGTGGTGGTTATCGGATATGGTGCCGTGAAAAAGAGCGACCTGACTAGTTCCATCGCTACAGTGAAAGGCGATGAAATCACCGAAACTGTAACCGGTAATGCAATGGACGCCTTGCAAGGTAAGATCAACGGTGTACAGGTAACCAGCGGTGGTGGTCCGGGTACACAACCTAAAGTATTGATCCGTGGTGTAACTACAGTTAACGGAACCGATCCGCTCTACGTGGTAGATGGTATGCCGGTAGGTACGAACATCAACTTCCTAAACAGTAATGATATCCAGTCCATGGAAGTTCTAAAGGATGCTTCTGCGGCTGCTATCTACGGTACGCGTGCCTCTAACGGTGTGATCCTGATTACTACCAAGAAAGGTATTGCTGGAAAAACAAATATCAGTTTCAGTGCATCGGCAGGGTTCCAAACGTTGGCTAAACCCAAGATGGCCAATGCTGCCGAATACAAAGAAGTGTTCAATACCCGCTATACAAATGATGGAGGTACCTCTATCTGGAATGACACCGGTGCCACTACCAATCCGAATGGTACTGACTGGTGGGATGAGGTAATCAATAAGACTGCTTTAGTACAGAATTACTCACTCAACATCTCCGGTGGTAATGACAAATTGGTTTATAATCTTAGCTTAGGTTATTTCCGTAATAATTCACAATACGACTACGGATACTGGGATAAAATCAATGCACGTCTCAATACGGAATATACCTTCAACAAATACGTAAAAATGGGTTTTGACATTGCACCGCGCGTAGAATCATGGGATGATACTCCCAACCTTTTCTCAGCTGCTATGTCCATGGACCCGACAACTCCTGTATTTAAACCACAAGATCAATGGGTGGACAATGAGTTTAACAACTATCAGCGTTCTTACAACAATCAGGAATGGAACCCAGCCGGTTCGTTGTCACGCCAGAATGGACATTCACGTGAAATGGGTGCCATTGTAAACACCTATTTACAAGTAAATCCGATTGAAAAGCTTACCTTACGTACACAATTCGGAGCTAATGCCCACTTCCGTCGCTCGGATGGATTCACACCCGAATTCTATATCGACGCTTTGGAACAATCTACATTGAGTAATGTTTCCCGTGAGATGCAAGAATGGCTCGACTGGAACTGGACCAATACTGCAACTTATTCTGACACTTTTGCTTCAAAGCATAACCTCAATATAATGGGTGGTTTCACAGCAGAACGTTTTGCATGGTTCCAGACCAAGGCTTCACGCGACGATGTGCCCAACAATATGGACATCATGCAGGAAGTAAATGCCGGTACACAGAATCAGAAAGGTGACGGTACTACCACCTACAACACGTTGATATCATACTTAGGACGTATCATGTATAACTATGATAACCGTTACTATGTGACAGCATCTATCCGTGCCGATGGTTCTTCCCGCTTCCCCAAAGGAAACAAATATGCTATCTTCCCCGCGGTATCTGCTTCATGGCGCATCATCAGCGAAAGCTTTATGCAAGACCAAAAGGTATTCAGCAATCTGAAACTACGTGGTGGTTGGGGTCGTGTAGGTAACCAGAACATCGATAACGATGCTACTCTTACCCTACTGGGACAAGCTGACTATGTATTTGGTTCAACTCCCGTCCGTGTACCCGGTACCATGATATCAGGCGTAGGGAACAATCAACTGCAATGGGAAACAGTGGAAGACTGGAACGTAGGTGTGGACATGTCATTCCTAAACTCCCGCCTAGGTGTAACTTTTGAATATTTCCAAAAGAAATCCAGCAACATGCTCTATCAGAAACAGAATATCTTCGCTATCGGTTATCCCGATTGGAACAGCACTGTATGGATGAACATCGGTAGTATGAAAGCCAGCGGTTGGGAATTAAGCCTGAACTGGCAGGATAAAGTATCTGATTTCTCTTACAATGTAGGTGTAAACCTTTCAGCTGTGAAAAACAGAGCTATCAAATTCTCTGGAGACGGACCTATTCAGACTGGTGGGTTCAATAGTGATCAGATCATCCGTAACGAAGACGGTGGTTTAATTTCACGGTTCTACGGATACGTGGCAGATGGTATCTTCCAAAACTGGAGCGAGGTATATGCTCATACCAACGAGCATGGAAAATTGATACAGGATAAAGCACAGCCAGGTGATATCCGCTTCAAGGACTTGAATCATGACGGTGTACTGGACGAAAACGATAAGACATGGATCGGTAACCCTTATCCAGACCTTATGGTAGGTTTGAATCTGGGCTTCAATTACAAGAACTTCGACTTCACAGCCAACTTCTACGGAACACTCGGCAACGATATCTTTAATAAAACCAAAGGATTATATTCCGGGGTAAGCGGGCAGAACGTATGGGCAGGTACGCTGGAAAAAGCATGGCATGGCGAAGGTACCAGCAATGACATTCCACGCTTGTCATACAACGACCTGAACCAGAACTATACACGCGTATCCAGCTTCTTTGTAGAAGACGGTTCGTACATGCGATGCAAACTGCTTCAGGTAGGTTATACTCTTCCCAAGAAGCTGCTGCGCGGAACAGAGTTGCGTCTTTCATTCTCAGCACAGAATCCGTTCACTATCACCGGTTATTCAGGTATGGACCCCGAACGTCCGCAGATTGGTAATGATGGAAGTGTAATCGAAACAGGTATCGATGGCATTGCCTATCCCAACCCACGTACATTCTTGTTTGGTATTGACTTTAAATTTTAATCCTTGATAACAATGAAACAGATATTAGCAATATTGACATTGATTGCCTCGCTGACATTCACCTCTTGCGAGGACTTCCTGACCGAGGAAGTGCGTGGGCAACAAAATCTCGACACCTATTTCCAAAGTGTAGAGGAAGCCGAGTCATTCATCACCGGTTGCTACCAGGCCATCACTTTCGGTGGTTGGTGGAACATCAATACGGTATGGTTACTTTCCGAAATGTGCAGCGATGACGGTTGGATGGGAAATACAACCCAAAGCCAGAGTGATTATATCTCTTTAGCACATTATCAGGGTACAGGACAGAGCAACGGAGCCATCTCAAACTTCTGGCAATACCGTTATAAAGGCATCTTACGCTGCAACGTAGCCGTAGAACGCATCTCACAATCCGAATTCTCGGACGAAGACATGAAGAACCGCCTGATAGGCGAAGCCCGCTTCCTGCGTGGATATTTCTACTTCGAACTGGTAAGAAACTTCGGCGGTGTACCTCTCGTTACAAGCTTCCTGTTGCCCGAGGAGATACAAGGCATTACCCGCGCTTCTGCCGAAGATGTATATAAGTTCATCGAAGATGATCTGAAAGCTGCCGCCGACGCGTTGCCAAAACGTAGTGAATATGCTGCCACCGATATGGGGCGTGCTACCAGTGGTGCAGCCTTAGGCCTGCTAGGTAAAGTTTACCTTTATCAGGAAAAGTGGCAAGAAGCACATGATGTATTGGAAACCGTTATCGACAGCAAAGAGTACGAACTGCTTGATAACTTCGGTGACGTATGGAGTGTTGATCACAACAACAGTAAAGAGAGTCTGTTTGAAGTACAGTATATGTACGACGGTACTTATTCATTAGGTGGTTCACTGACAATAATCACCGGTGCACGTAATGGTCCCGGCGACGGATGGTCTTGGGGTCAGCCTACTGCCAACCTCGAACAGGCTTACATTGACGCAGGTGATACCGAACGTCTTCGCTGGACTATCATCAAAACCGGATGTACCGAGATTGCCGGTGAAGATAACTTCGATAAGTTCATTGAAAATAGCAAAGACATGGCTAATTACAAGACTTATATCGAGAAGTATGGTTGGGATCCGGATTGCTATATAATTGACCCTGCACAACATAAATCGGCACGTATCGTCCGCAAATATTTCGTACCTATCGAAAAGCGTCCGGAAGTGTACAATACAGACAAGATTCCTTTGGATCACCGCATCTTGCGCTATGCCGATGTATTGCTGATGTATGCCGAAGCCTGCAACGAACTGGGTGATGACGCTACAGCACGTAAATACCTCAATGAAGTACGTAACCGCGTAAACCTAGAGGATGTAAAATCAAGCGGCAACGATCTCCGCAAAGATATCCGTCTGGAACGTCGCCTGGAATTAGCATGGGAGCAAAATCGCTTGTATGACATCCGCCGCTGGACCGACGACAATGGCAAGAAGGTGATTTCCAATCTGCTGGGAACCAATGGTACTTTCGTTAAGTATAACACAGATGCCGCTACCCGCGACCTCTATGAATGGGAGAACCAGGGCGAAGCAAGTAATAAAGGTGCTGGCTTTGATGAAAACCGCGACATGGTATTCCCCATTCCTTTGTATGAAATCACAATGTCTAATGGTTCTATCGTTCAGAATCCGGGTTGGAATTAACCCCGGTGAATGTCTAAATAGAATTCTTCAATAGGTCTTTATACTCTGTCGCGGATAGTTTCATAATAGATTATCCGCGACAGTCTTTTTTAAACCATCGAATATTTATGAAGCTAAAATATTATTTCACTCTGCTGTCCCTGCTTTCCTTTATGGCTTGCAGTGACGATTCTCCTTCTACACCCGATACTCCCGATCAACCGGATGTACCGAATAGTGTAGAGAAACTAGTCACCATTAATGCCGGAAAAACCTATCAGACTATCACAGGATTCGGTGCATCAGACTGCTGGAATCCTTCCTATGTAGGTAAATACTGGACCAATAGCCGTGAGAAAATCACCGAATTACTCTTCTCTTCCGAAATTCAGGCAGGAAGCCCCAAAGGTATCGGTCTCTCCATGTGGCGTGTAAACCTGGGCGGTGGAACTGCCGAACAAGGTGATGCAAGCGGCATTACCGATAAATCCCGTCGCGCAGAGTCATACCTGACAAACGATTTGACCCTTGACTGGAATCGTTGCGAAGGGCAACGTTATTTCCTGAACCGTGCTAAAGAGTTCGGTTGCGAAAGTATCGTCCTTTTCAGCAATACACCACCCGTACAATATACACAGAACGGCAAAGGTTTCTCCAACCAAGGAGGAGTATCAAACCTGAAAAACGATTGCTACGATGACTTTGCCGCTTACATGGGCGATGTAGCTCAATACTACATAGATAAAGGTTATCCTGTGACGCACATCTCACCGGTCAACGAACCGCAATACAACTGGGATGGAGGACAAGAAGGAAGCGGCTGGACCAATGACGAAGTTGCCAGATTGGCCCGCGAACTGGATGATGCCTTAACCGAACGTAATTTGTCTACCGATATCCTGCTCGGTGAATCGGGCGATTGGGAATACTTATATAAGACCAAAGACGATGCCAATCGCAGTAACGTTATGTCTGCCTTTTTCACCCCCGGCTCGTCAGCTTATGTAGGTAACTTAAATCATGTAAAGAAACTAATCTGCGGTCATAGCTATTGGACCGATGGTACTTGGGACGGTATGCGCAGCGTACGTAAGCAAGTGGCACAAGCAGCAACGCAATATGGTGTAGATGTATGGCAAAGTGAATGGAGCATGCTGGGAGACAACTACAGCAACACAGAATTTGTAGGATATGACAATGCTACAGAAATGGATATCGCATTTTATATGTCGAGAGTGATACACAATGACCTTACCGTAGCAGGAGTATCTTCATGGAGCTACTGGACTTCCATGGACGTAGCCCGTTGGGGACATAAAAACCGTTTTCTTCTGATATCCCTCGTACCTGGTGGAGGAATCAACGACAACAATGACAACATAGAAAAAGAAGGTACCTTCCAACCCACTGCCACCCTTTGGGTATTGGGTAATTATAGTCTGTTCATCCGCCCCGGATACCAACGTATCAACATGCAACTGACCGAATCGCTCAACTTCTTTGGATCTGCATGGCTATCCCCGCAAGGAGATAAAATAGTAGCCGTCTTCACCAATATGTCCGGCAAGAATGTCCGCCTAAGCGAAACTCATGAAGGATGGAGCAACAAAGCTACGTCAATCCGGACCTACACCACTACCAATAGCAAAAAACTGACAGAAGCCACCGTATCTGCCGGAGGATCTGTACTTTTGGAAGCGGAAAGTGTAACCACAGTAGTGTATAATCTAAAATAATCATCCAAAATGAAAAACGCTATATTCACGCTGACTGTATTCATGACAGCCCTGCTCACCGGCCTTCCGGCACAGGCGCAGGTTTCATTTGGTAATGCCACCAAATTCAATGAAGATTGGCTCTTCCGGCTGACCGATGACTCAACCATTGTAAATCCCGCCTTCAATGACAGCGAATGGCGCAAACTCAGATTGCCGCATGATTGGTCTATTGAAGGACAACTTTCACCTTCTTTAGCAAGCTGCACCGGATATTTACCTGGCGGAGTCGGCTGGTATCGTAAACATTTCAAGATCACGGATGACGCTCCACGCCATTATATCTATTTCGAAGGAGTATACAATCGCAGTGAAGTCTATTTAAACGGACATCTGCTTGGCAAACGCCCTAACGGTTATATCTCATTTCTCTACGACATGACTCCTTATCTGAAAGAGGGGGACAACGTGTTAAGTGTACGTGTGGACCATAGCCGCTATGCTGATTCCCGTTGGTATACAGGATCGGGCATATATCGTGACGTATGGCTAATTGCCGCCCCTGAAATACACCTGGCACAATGGGGCACAGGTTGGCATGCCACTTCTCTGACCAACCGACAGGCTACCATAGCCGTCGATATGGAAGTACAGAAACACATAGCAACCAACGACAGACTTGAACTTTCGGCTACACTATACGATGCTGCCGGCAAACAAGTAGCGCAACGCCGCACCCATGTTTCTGACGGTAAAGAAGGTATTACTAAAGAAAATCTCACACTGAAAATAACTAACCCTCACCGTTGGAATCTGGACGATCCTTACCTTTATACACTAAAAACGGAATTGCTCAGCAATGGACAACGTATCGATGGATGTGAGACTAAAGTAGGACTCCGTACACTGAAGTTTGACCCTAATAAAGGATTTGCGCTCAATGACAACTGGATGAAGGTCAAGGGTGTATGCCTGCATCATGATGCCGGTGTACTCGGCGCTGTAGTACCTCCGGAAGTATGGGAGCGCCGTTTAAACAATTTGAAAGAAATAGGTGTAAATGCCATCCGCATGAGCCACAATCCACAGGCTCCCGTTGTATATGACCTATGCGACCGACTGGGACTTCTCATCATGGATGAAGCATCCGATGAATGGGAATTCCCGAAACGTAAATGGGTGAAAGGCTGGAATAAGGGGGAACCCGCCTATGACGGTTCTTTCGATTTCTTCGAAGAATGGATTGAACAGGATGTAACCGATATGGTACGTCGCGACCGCAATCATCCTTCCATTTTCATGTGGAGTATTGGTAATGAAGTAGATTATCCGAATGATCCTTACTCGCATCCTATTCTTGACGGATCAACCATCAATCAACCCATGTTTGGCGGTTACAAACCGGATGCTCCTGATGCCATGCGTATCGGAAAGATAGCCAAACGACTGGCTGCATGCGTCCGTGCTGTCGATACGTCACGCCCCGTAACGGGAGCACTGGCAGGAGTTGTTATGTCCAATCAAACAGAATATCCCGAAGCCATCGATGTAGTAGGATACAACTATACTGAAAACCGCTATGATGAAGATCATGCCACCTATCCCAACCGTGTCATTTATGGTAGCGAAAACGGTTCCGGTCTTGAAGCCTGGTATGCCGTAAAGGATAAAGAATTCATCTTCGGACAATTCATCTGGACGGGTACCGACTACCTTGGTGAATCGGGTGCATGGCCCTCACGCGGACTATATACCGGATTGCTCGACTTTGGTAGTTTCCCCAAACCCCGCGGTCACTTCCGTGCTTCCTTATGGTGCGAAAAACCGGTTACTTATGTGGGTACTTATCCCATACCGGATCGTTTCAAAAACTCCCGGCGTACCTTCCTGTCACCCGATGCATGGGATATATGGAACTATGATCCCGGTCAGGAAATACGTGTAGTCTGCTATACCAATGCTCCACAAGCACGTCTGTTACTTGATGGAAAAGTGCTAGGTGAGATGAAACCCTATGATGAAAAGACAGGTATCATCTACTGGGATATTCCCTATCGGGCGGGTGAATTGAAAGCCGAAGGTTGCGATAAAGACGGAAATATATTGTCCAGCTATTCCATCAAAACCTCCGGTCGCCCCTACGCTCTCCGTGTAAGTGCCGATCGTACCAATCTATCTTGCAACCGCGCTACAGCGCATCTCATTGTAGAAGTGATAGATGAAAAGGGTGTCGTAGTGAAATTAGGCGATAATGACATTACTTGTACCATCGAAGGTCCGGCACATTTACTGGGGCTCGAAGGTTCCGATAACAGCGACATGAGTGACTACACCGATAATCGCCATCGTGCCTTCCACGGACGTCTACTTACCTACATACAGACCACGGGTGAGAAAGGTCAGATTCGCGTAAAGTTTACTTCACCACTTTTACAAGGAACAGAGATTGTCTTGAATGCTAAATAATCCTCTAAAAACAAATATTTATATGAAATACAAAGTATTATTACTCGCCCTCGCCGCAATAACTACTTCGTGTTCACCACAAGCAGATATAAACTATCAGATTATTCCCGAACAGCCTCAGCAAACCATGGATCATTTCAGTGCTTCGGATGCCTGGAGCATGCACATCATAGGCAAATGGCCTCAGGAGAAACAGGACCAAGTAGCTGACTGGTTGTTCAGTACTGACAATGACACTAACGGAAAGCCCAAAGGAATCGGGCTTTCTCTGTGGCGCTTCAATGTAGGTGCAGGAAGTACGGAACAGGGCGAAGCCAGTCAGATAGGCTCCCCTTGGATGCGTACCGAATGTTTCCTGCAACCGGACGGAAGTTATGATTGGGACAAACAACAGGGACAGCGTAATTTCCTCCGATTAGCAAAGGAACGTGGAGTCAATAAATTCCTTGCTTTCCTAAACTCTCCACCCGTTTATTTCACTCAAAACGGGCTTGCCACCAACACCGGACGTGACGGCACACTGAATCTGAAAGCGGAACATTATGAAGACTTCGCCCGTTTTCTGGCAAATGTGATAAAAGGAGTTGAAAAGAAAGACGGCATTAAGTTCGATTACCTCTCCCCTTTCAACGAACCGGACGGACACTGGAATTGGATAGGTCCCAAACAAGAAGGTACCCCGGCAACAAAGAAAGAAATTGCCCGTGCCGTACGCCTCATCAGCAAAGAGTTTGTGAAAGAGGGTATTGATACGGAAATCACCATCTGCGAAGCGTCAGACTATCGTTGTATGTTCTCCACACACATGACAAACCATGAACGTGGATACGAAATACAATCTTTCTTCTGCCCCGACAGTGTAGATACTTATCTGGGAAATACCCCGAATGTCCCCCATCTCATTGCAGGGCACAGCTATTGGACCAATACACCTTTAGAAAGTCTGAGAGATTACCGTCGTCAGTTACGTGATACATTGGACAAATACAAAGTTGACTTCTGGCAAACGGAAACCTGCATTATGGGGAACGATGAAGAAATTGGCGGAGGCGGTGGATTTGATCATACAATGAAAACAGCCCTCTATGTGGCCCGTATCATTCATCACGACATTGTTTATGCAGGAGCACGTAGCTGGCAGTGGTGGCGTGCCATAGGAGGTGACTACAAAGACGGATTGCTACGCGAATACACTGATCCCGATCTTCATGACGGTAAAGTGGAAGACTCCAAATTATTATGGATATTAGGTAATTACAGCCGCTTTATACGCCCGGGAGCTGTACGCATGTCTATTAAGGCAACAGACAAATCCGGACAGGTAATCCCGGAAGGAGATACTGATCCCCAAGGACTCATGTGTTCTGCTTATCAGAATACAAACGGACAATGGGTAATGGTAGTTATCAACTACGCTGATCAGGAGAAAAATTTCACTTTCAAAGTGGATGGTTCCAAAGTAAAGTCATGGCAAGGCTACCGCACCTCAGATGAAGCAGGTGAAGATCTTCTACCCATTAAGAAACTGAAAAACGAACAGATAGCAGTAATTCCTGCACGTTCCGTTATCACTTTTGTTTCTCAGGATTAAGAGATTTCACCACAGAGTAACACAGAGGTTCACAGAGTTCAATAATTTCTAAATCAAGAAAATAAAACTCTGTGAACCTCTGTGTTACTCTGTGGTGAAATCCCTATTCTTTCGGCCGCCCAAATCCCTCGCAGACATTCAAACGATGAATATCTACCACTGCACTTATTTCTCCCATCTTCCCTAACAATGTTTCCGCACCATTCTGAATCTTGAAATTTACTTCTTCTTCGTACAATGGAATCATCTGATAGAAATTCACTTCTTCCCCATTAGGCAATTGGCAAACAGCAGCTCCTTCTTCCACATTCTCCGGATTGATCAATAATACACTGGAAAGCTGAGTATTCTCTGCAAACGGTTTCCCGTTGGGTACAGAATGTCCCCAACCTAACCAGGAGTCCTCTTCCAATGGCAGACGGGCAAGTATCTTCAGCCAACGTAGCGGCCAGTAATTCTTTTCTTCATGGTCAGAAATATTCCAGTCGGCAGGTAAATATACCACTATCTCCGCACGCTCCAGCTTATACTCAGCCAGTTCCTTAGGTACATTCATCCGATGGGCACCCATGCCCGATGTGACCAGCGTGTAATAATTCCTTTCAGCCGTCGGCTCGACAATAAAGATATCCACATGGATATCCGGTGAGGCGATCTCATGGAACACATGATCCGAATGACCGAAGAACTTGTCAATATGCGCTTCAAGAGCATCCAATTCCTCCTCTTCGTACATCTCAGGATTATGAGGCAAAACACCATTCTTACAATTTTCAATGTATTCCTTCGCATCTTCATCGCTGGGATCCAATTCCAATGAACGTTCAAAGGCTTTCTGCGCCTTATCCAGTTGGTTCAGATAATAATAAGCATAACCCAGTCGATAGAACCAAAGCGCATCTTCCTTACATTCTTCCTTTACTGAAAGAAGCTGTTCAATGGCTTCATTATAATTCCCCTGATTATTGTATGAGCGCGCCAGAAGCCCCGTCAATTCCGCAGTTCTCTCCTCTTCAGGAACTTTCAGAATAGCGTCAATTATCTTCTGTTCTTCATCGTCCGCGTTCCATTGTTCTATTTGCTGAAGCAACTTATCATGCTTGTTCGTTTTGGTAGCAGTCAGATGATCAATAAAGTCAGCTGAAAAGCCCATTGCTTCATCCTTTCCCTCGCACGAAAGAGTAAACAGGGTGAACTGATGTTCAGTGATAATCTGGCACTGGCACACATATTCATCACTGTCTTCTTCTCCACCCAGATCATAAAGCCTGCACTTACCGTTTTCAAAAAACTTCTCTTCAATCAGCACATTCTCATCGTCTTCCAGATAGTCCGCTTCATCATCGGGCATAGAATACGCCAACATCCGCACTACATGCCAATTCTCGTCTTCTCCATCATAATACCCGCGAGAATCATCCTCTTCAAAATAAAGGTAATTACCCGGAAGATCAAACTTCAGATTTCCTAATGTATAGGTCACTTTGTCCTTGCGATAACCAATCGGAAATTCACTTATGAAATCCGGCAATGCAGAAACATCTACCGGCTCTTTTTCCACCAAACGACAAAGCAACAGATAGTCTTCTTTCGGGAAAGCAAGAGACGTATCCATTGCGGCAGCCTTCTCCAAGTTTTCTATAATAAACGAATTGATTTCCATATCTTCTTCGCTACGCGCGGAAGGCATAAAATAGCAATCTTCCCACAAGGCACTCAAAGCCGTATTCCGATAGAATAATGCATCACGCTCTTCATTATTCCACATGAAAAATTCGCTTGCCAACCTCTCGATACCTTCATCTTTTATCCGTTCGACTAAGTGCTCCGGACATATTCTTCCGAAAGGAGATACCACCGTTCCTTCTATCCCACGGGGCATGTACTTATTGCAATCCCAACAAATGGCAGACATGCTGCAATTCTCCTTCATACGTTCACGGCAGAGTTCTACGATGGCGTTCAACCAACGATAGAAATGTTCGGAACGCATCCGCTCAAAGTCCCTGTGCTCATAATATTCCGTATCGTCCTCCACCTCAGTAGAGAAGTCTCTCAGTTCTACCAACTCGTCAACGATATCTATCGCAGCCTTATGAAAACCTGCTCCCAACAGGTTAGTCTGACAATCACCTATGACAGCTATATCATCTTCTTCCTGTTCATAATTGAAGAATATATTTCCTAAACGGCAGACTGATAATTCAGAATAATCTTCTGTATGACTGACAGATGCCTCGTGCCGGGCAGCAACTACATCCAACAATTTCTGGAATGAAGAAATACTTTTGCATTTCGTTGTTAATCTGAAACCTATACTCATGGTTGTGATATATTTATAATTATAGATTCATTTTATTCCTCAGACTCGTCATCCTCCGTTTCATACAGTCTGCACAAGTCACTACCCTGACGGAAGTCGGAAAGATAGAAGTGATATTGGGGATAGTCTTTCAGAAATGGAACAATCTTTTCCATAAATGCCGACTCATCAAACAAAAGAAGATCAATATAGCAGGTACCGGTACCGATAGCTCCCCCTAATAAAAGTCCCAAACCTTCCGGTTCAAGCAATTCCGCCGCCAGGCGGTCTTCCAGTTCATAACGGAAATCCAGCACTTTCTTCCCATCACCTTCTTCCTTATTTTCATAGGGGAAAGCGATAAATACAGCCTGCGCACCAAATCCATTCAAACGGTCGAACAGTTCTGTGGAACCATTATAATAATTGGCCACCAAAGGCTGGAAGCAGGAGCTGCCTGCCATGACGTCAAAACGTAATTCCTCGTTCTCCTGAGGCTCAAAACGATAGCTGGTATAGACTTGCTGCGGATTATCAAATATCTCCTTACCATGAGCCTTTAATGTATCTGTAATGTAGGCTCTGAGTTCAGGAAGCTTTATCATATTCTCCAATGGAGCATCTGCACGCTCCACACTGGCAATATACTGGTAAGAAAGTCCCTCACCCAGCATAATTTCCATCATGATATAATAAGCATTATAGCTTTGTGCTTCTTCCAGAGAGCATAACTGTTCTTCATAGAAATGGATATTGAAAACATTGATATCTTCCTGATAATCAGCAGACACCTGCACCTGAGCCATATCTACATTCGCCCCATACATGCCGAAAAAGAAACTTACATCCGTCCCCTGATTGAAAGGAAAAAAGTGCCATTTATCCTTGAATTGTGCAGGCATTTGCGACACAATGTAGGGATAGAGATAGAACAAATGTGTATTGCCCTCTACGGAGAATGTGAATTCATAGTCTCCACCCAGGTTAAAATGCACATCCTCATCTATCAAATTCGTACCGGCGGTAACAAACTCAACAGCATCACCACCGTCAAGCTGCCCACGGTTCTCAACAATCCGGGAGAGATCCTCCTCGTTATCGGTAAACCACTTCCAAAAGTCCTTCACCCGCTTCCGGAAAGGCAGGTGACTGTTGCAACTACGGATGAACTCAATCGTATCTTCATCTTCCGGAGTCAGTTCGTCCGCCTTCTTAAAGCAAGCCAAAGCTTCCTTGTATCTGTCGAGAAAGTAAAGTGCATACCCTTTCCGAAAGTTCCAATTAGTATCTCCGGCTTCTTCCTCCTCGATGGAATCAAGTAACTCCAAAGCTTTTTCATATTCACCCAGGTTGTTATATGCACGTGCCAGCAAACCTGTAGCTTCAGAATCTCTTTCTTCAGGCGAAATCTGTCCTAACATATCAACAATTCTACCATGCTCGTCAGTTTCTGTCCAAGCATCAATTTGTTTCCTTAATGTTTCATCCATTGTTCATTGTGGTTTAATGATGTCCAAAGATATAAAAACTCAGTTTATCCACTCTATAAACTGCCATAAAAAATTACAATTGGATAATGGCTATTTTATAGGAACCATGACAAATTGCAAATTCTATTCTGTCAATTTGCTTTTCCAAAGAACTTTTATTTAGTATTTATTCAGGAAGATACCCAAAAGGTAGGATAAATGTCATTATATTCACAAGAGAAAGAGCAAGAAGTACAAGTCTTTTCTTTATATTTTGAAGACTATTTTTCAAAAAAAACGGCTATGGAAAAAAGCATTTTCCATAGCCGGGTACATATAAAACAATACTTAATTATTTATAACCTGTATTCTGAGTGAACTCTGTTTTATTTTCAATTGCATCCAAAAATGTCTGCGGAAATGGACGTACCCAATGGTGTTCATCAACATTAGCCGCATTAGGATTACATTTCTTTATTCTTTTTACAAACTGCTCTTTACCAAAACGCTTTAAATCAAACCACCTCAGTTGTTCCCCTGCCAATTCTCTCGCACGTTCATCCAAAATAAAATCAATATCTTGAATCTGCGACAGGTTGACACACATATCCTCTTCATAACCGGCAACTGCACGGGTCATACGTAACTTATTCATATAATCCAAAGCATCAGATTTATCCGTTTGAGCCCCAGCTTCTGCTACAATCAGATACATTTCAGCGATACGAATCATAAAACCGTCCCGCGTACTTCTATCTTCATCTTTAGAAGCACGTGCAGGGTCTGCAAACTTACATAACTCTAAAGATTGCTTCATGTTTTTAGTAGAACCGTCTGCATTATAAATATCATTTCTGTCAAACAGCTGGTAACGGTTTTCCGCCCAGGCACGTTGCGCAGCAGTTGCTTCCCTTTTAATTATATAAATTGCCGTATCAGCCATTGCTGTGTACTTACCTTTTCCTTTCTCATTATTCATGATCCATAGATGGCGGAAACTGCCACCATAACGTTGATCTCTTTCCTCATCAAACAAGTCAATCAAATAACGGGTTGGCATGTAACGGTTAAATGGACGTCCATACTCTATGGAACGTGTCATACCCGGTTGATCATCATATTTCATGCAGAAAAGCAGATGCGCATTATTTCCTCCATTTCTGATAACCGGTTTATCATCCAATTCCGAATTATACAGCTGATTTGTTGAATAATCGACATACCATATTACTTCATTATTGGAATTTCCATCACTGTTCTTCATATCCCAGATAGAAGCAAAATCTTTAGCCAACTCAAAAGGACCATTGTCTATCACGTCTTTGGCCAAATTATAAGCCTGTTCATACATCTTTGCATCCTTCGTTACACTAGCCCGCGTTAACAGTAGTCTGGCTTTAAGTGCTTTGGCAGTCCATACCGTAACTCGACCACCGTCATTCTGCTGAGTAGATAATTTACTTGTAATAGCCCAGTCCAGATCACTAAACATATGCTGATAAATATCACTTACCGATGTTTTAACCGGATTCATTACGATACTACTTGAAGGCACATCTATGTAATAGGTATCTCCAAATGTTTCAGTCAATATCCAATAATAAAATGCACGCAGTACTCTGGCTTCCGCCTCACGCTTATTCAATGTTGTAGCCAATGTTTCATCTTTCGATGGGTTAGGTACAGTTTCCGCATGATAGATTGCGGTGTTGCACCAGTTTATAGCTGCATAGAATCGGTCAAAATAAAAGGTACATGCAGAATTGGTACCATCAAGCGACTGCGTATATGCCGCCATATTATTATCCACACATCCGGAAGCTGCTGCTATAATATCCGTTCCAGTTTCACTCAATCCAATGGCATCTTCTTTACCTGCCCAAAAGCGCAATGGGGTATAACATGCATTCACGATGGCATTCAACCCTTCTTCCGTATCATAATATCCCCCTTCGGAAGTTACATCACTATAATTGGTTTCATCTAAGAAACTATCACAACCACTTCCCAGAAACAGCATCAACGATGCTACTAATAATATACTTTTTTTCATAATGTTATTCCTTTAAATACTGAATCGTTTATCAAAAATCCAAATTGACACCAAACACAAGTTGCTTGGTCATAGGGAATGAAATACCCCCTCCACGTTCCGGATCATAATTCTCAATACTACTGAAAGTGAAGAAGTTTTTAGCTGTTGCATAAATGCGTACGCGGTCCAGTCCTATATTCTTCAGTGCTTTTGCCGGAAGATTATAAGCTAAAGTTATATCTCTGATTTTCACAAACGAGCCTTTTTCATATTTCAAGGTTGAAGAATATCTGGTTTTTCCGAATCCGTAAAAACGGTTAGGACGTGGAAAATCGTTTGTGGGATTTTCAGGAGTCCAGTAGTCTACATTCGAACTGTTTTCCAATCCGTCAGGTTTATATCCTCTATTAAATTCATAATCGATCCACTGACCTAAACGGCTGTAAATGAAAAACGAAAATTCAAAATCATGAATGGTAAAAGCATTATTGATACCAAAAGTCACTTTCGGACGTTTACTGTAAATAACACGGTCTTCGGGAGTAATTTCCCCGTCATCATTCGTATCCTGTATCTTTATGTCACCAGGAATCTGCCCGTTCTTAGCAGCTTCTTCCGCTTCATCTAATTGCCAGATACCAATTTTCTTATAATCGTAAAACACCTGAAACGCTTCACCCACAAACCACGAGTTAGCCTCATCTCTCAGTGCTCCCGATGCCAGTTCTTTTATTTTCTCTTTGTTATGAGAAAGCGTAAAATCTGTGGTCCAGGTAAAATTCTTCTTTTGTATATTTACTGAGTTTAGCGTTATATCAATACCAAAGTTTTCCGTCTTACCAATATTTTCCATCACATCAGAGTAACCATTAGTTGATGGGATCTTGCGATTCATAAGAACATTCCTCGTATATGATTTATAAATGTCCAGAGAACCTGACAGACGATTATTGAAGAGTCCGAAATCCACTCCCAAATCGAATACAGAAGTTGTTTCCCACGTCAGATTCTTATTCGACATAGTCTTAGGATACAGACCACTGGCCAGCTCATTATTGAATGAATAAGTAGAAGAGCCCAAAAGACCTATCGTTTGATAAGGATCAATGGCCGATTGACCGGATTCTCCCCAGCTTAAACGAAGTTTCAAGTTGGATAAATTATCAATGTTCTTCAGAAAAGCTTCTTCATTCATTCTCCACGCTAATGCTACAGATGGAAAATATCCCCACTTATGTCCACTGGCAAGTAGTGAAGATCCGTCTGCACGTAAAGAAGCTGTAAGAATATAACGGTCCATAAACTTATAATTTACACGTCCGAAGAAAGAAGCCAAATTCTCTTCTTGTAAATAACTGTCAATCATAACTTCTTTGGTGTTTGATGCCAGATTATGATAGATATTTCCTCCATAAGTCTGCCCTTTACCTGAAGCCAATGTATATTCTTTACTCTTATAAATCGTACTGGTACCACCCATTATCTGAAAATCATGCTCTCCCAATATCTTCGAATAGGTCAGGATGTTTTCCCAGGTAATACCCGATTGAATAGTATGTTCTTTCAATGATTTACTGTCTTTGCCTTCTCCGTCCAAAGAGTTTGCCGAGCAATAATACCCTCTTCTTGAATTCTGAGCATCAACCCCTAATGTTGTTCTGAAAAGAAGATCTTTTGTGATATTCCAGTTCGCATACAAACTGCCAAAGAAACGGGTGCCTTTCGTGTTATCCTTTATTGCCCCCTCCACATCATCCACCAATGGATTGGTCTGAGAATTGTATCCCGGTGCCGGGAATCTTACCACTTCTCCATTTTCATCATAAGGTTTTGATAATGGAACAATCTTATTACACATATTCAACGGATCACGACGTGTGTTTTGATCCTTATAAGTATACGTAATGCTTGTACCTATCTTCAGGGTTTTCAGTAATTCATGATCCAATGCTACCCTGGCATTCAATCGTTTATAATTATCATTTTTGAAAAGCCCATTCTCACCTCTATATCCCAAAGAGATATTGTGTTGTGTCTTGTCTGTACCTCCCGATATGGATAGTTCATAATTCTGATTGAAACCATTGCTCATCATTAAGTCACGATAGTCAGTAGACACTCCTTCTCTAACATATTCCAATTCCTGCGCCACTGTAAAGACCTGATCATCCGGCAAATATTCATTAGTTGTCTGGTCACGGTATGCTTCACGTTTTAACTGTGCATATTCAGCTCCATTCATGATAGATGGATAAGAAGAAATCATATTAACAGAAGCAAAAGCATTCAGAGAAACTTTTGATTTTCCTGTTTTTCCTTTCTTAGTAGTCACGATGATAATACCATTTGCACCACGTGTTCCGTAAATGGCGGTTGAAGATGCATCTTTTAAGACTTCAATAGATTCGATATCCGAAGGGTTAATATCCAGAGTCGTACCATAATCTACTCCATCCACCAATATCAGAGGTTTATTGCTGGCTTTTAATGATCTCTCTCCACGAATAGTGAAACTCAGCTCAGCTCCTGCCTTACCTGAAGAAGAAGTCAGGTCCAATCCTGCAACCTTTCCCTGTAAAGCTTCCAAAGCATTGGTTGTCGGTATAGCTGTGATATCCCGTGACTTTACGGAAGACACAGCACCCGACAAGTCCCTCTTTTTCTGTACACCATAGCCTACAACAACAACTTCATCCAAAGCCTGTGCATCTTCTTTCAAGGTAATAGTAAATGAAGTCTGTTTTCCAACTGGTATAGACTGAGTCAGATAACCGATGTAAGAGACAATTAAAACATCTTTCTCCTTCACATTCGGAATTGCAAATTTACCATCCAAATCCGTAATAGAACCGTTACCGGTTCCTTGCACAGATACATTGACTCCAATCACCGGCTCTCCGGTAACATCTTTCACAATACCGGAAACTTGATGTGTCTGAGCCAGAGACAACAAGCAAAGCATGCTAAACATCAAAGACATACATGCCCTTCGAATAAATACATTCTGATTCATAAAAAAGTGCTTTTAAAATTAGTAAATAAGGTATTTGTTTTTCTATTCATATGCAAAGTTGAAGGTAGCAGGAGTATCTGCTTTTAACACTATTTCCTGCATTTCCGCTTCCCGCAATTGAATTTTTACGTTCTGATCTATTTTAGATAATAAAGTGACTTTCACTTCCTTTTCATTCCATGACAGCTCTTGCACTATAATTCCACCTCTCAAGGCTACTCCGTTTATATGCCCACTGCGCCATTGCTGAGGCTTACATGGTAAAAGGGATATCAGACCCGGTTCCGAGTAAACCAACATTTTCATCACTAAAGACGGGTATCCTCCACAGATGTCCAGATTGAATGTCTTTTTAGGATCGTGGGTTGAAACCATATTATTATTCCAATAACTGTTTCCCAACCAGGTCAGCATATCATAAGCCGTCTCGGATTCACCTAAAGCACACGCAGAGAAAGCCAGTTGAATCATACCGAACGCCATGATTCCGCCATTGTCTTGCCGGCGTATTTCCATCCTACGATTAACGGCCCGCTTACATCCTTCTAGCAAATCCTTATCTTTCATAATAAGGGGATCATGAAAATCATACAGTCCGAATAAGTGAGAAGCGTGGCGATGTTTATGATTGTCCTGCAAGTCCTTCCACATCCATTCTCTGATTTCTCCATTCTCATTCAGCATATAAGAAGGCATTTTGGCCTGCATAGACTCCCATACCGGAATTTTATCCTGATTGACACCCAAAACCTGACTGGCTTCTATAACTGAGCGCAACAAAGCATTAGCTGCCATCACATCCATCGTGGCATTTATACAAGCCTGGCTGGGATGATTTGCCGGATGATTTTCAGGAGAATATGAAGGATTAAAAACATACTTCCCATCAGCCCCTTCTTTCAAAAAGTCTTCATAAAACAAGGCGGCCTGTTCCATGAATGGAAGTGCCCGTTTCTGCAAAAACTCTTTGTCCAGGGTATACATATAATAGTCATAATAGAAGAGTGAGTACCATGCCGCTCCGGTCACCCAGAAAGTCATCGGCCAGGTAGCATCAAAATGATTATTTAAGCCATGTGAACTAAAACGTGACGGAACATGAATACCACGGCAGTTATAAAGCTCACGTGCATTCACCTTAAAATCTTCCATATATGCTTCCAGCCTGTCAAACAGTGGCAACATCAGCTCCGGAGTATTAGCCTGCAAATAATGGGAAATGACAACCGGCAGATTTCCATTAGTCGTATAGTCACCGGACCAGGGAGGAGTCATAGTAGCTCCCCAGATACCTTGAAGATTAGGAGGATTAATGCCTGTGGCACAAATAACATTATAACGTGCAGCATCGAAAATCTTCTCTATTAAAGCCGGATTGGAACCACCTGCTTCCAATAATTCTTCGGAAGATTTCATACGGTCTTCTTTAGAGGCACCCAAATCAATCGATACACGCTCAAATAATTCTTTATGGATTTTCTTATGCGCATCCAGTAATTCCACATAATTAGTAGGATATAAACTGAGGTTTTTCATCATATCAGGTACTTTCGATATTTCCATATTGTCAGAAGGTTCAACACGAGCTAATATCAGCACATCCGTAGCACCATTTATGACTATTTGATCCGAGTTCATCTCTATATCACCGTCCATGTTCACGACTTTCACTACCCCTTCGTATCCCTTAAAGCTTTTTCTGGATTCAAATTCCCAAGGCCTTTCGTACCATGCTTTAAAATAAAGTCCGTTTTCCATTACACCGGATTCAACTTTATCAATGCAGTTCTTCTCACTTAATGTAAATTTCTTCTTACGTCCTGCATCATGCCTCATTATCTGTGAAAGATTCAATGTTGTATGGATAGAGCCTTTTTTTGAAGATAACCGTAGGGCAACCACATTGTCCGCTCTGGAAATAAATAGTTTACGCGAATAGATTCCATTATTATCCTCCCATTTAACCTCTACTTCGCCCGTAGTAAAATCCACAGTCCTATTATACTCCTTCACAGAAGAAGTATCACTTGAAATGTTGAATTGAAATGCCGGAACGAAAAGGTCTGTTGCGTGTTTACCTTGGTATCCCTCGGAATTAGCTAAGTCTACAATAAACTTAGAAGCCTCCGTATATTTACCATCCAGCATCATTTGCTGAATCTTCTCCAGGTTCTTTCCCTGGCTGACAGGCTTTCTCGGAGAATGAATAGGCAAATAAAGCAAAGCATGGTTAAGAACAATAGATTCCCTGTATGGGTCTCCCATTACCATAGCTCCCATCACACCGTTTCCGGTAACCAACGATTCTTCCCAAATATTAGCCGGACGATTGCTATGAAATCCCCGTTCCGGAACATTACCAACATCATTGATTTCTGTTTTACAGCTTAAAAAAGAAAAAACAGCTACACAGCAAAGAAAAAATATTCTCATAGTACTTTCATTTAAAATATTGTTATAAAAAAAATGCCCACTAAGCTCGTATTGCTTTGTGGGCAAAGGTAGCGCAGGTGGAACAGACGCCTGTGCATTATTTATGTGATTCTGTGCACTATTTATTTTAGTTCTTTATCTTATATTCACTCGGAGTACAATTTTTCAACTCTTTGAATACCCGACTAAAATATTGAGAAGAAGAGAAACCACTCATGTATGCTATTTGGGATATATTATAATTTCCTGTTTCCAATAATTGTATAGCTCTCTTTATTCTCATATCTTTTACAAGCTCAATGGGAGATACCCCCAAAATAGATTTTACCTTCTTATAGAAAACAGAACGTCCAATATTCATACTATCAGCCAAGTCTTCAATTTTGAAATCAGAATCTTGCAGCCTTTCTTCCACAACCTGAATGATTTTATGAATGAATTCTTCATCATAAGAAGTTATTTGCGGTACCGACGGAGATAAGTTCTCCAAAGCATCACCCTGAATAGCAACAGGCTCTTTACCGGCAACAGGTAATACTTCTTTCATAAAATGTTCACGCAATATGCTGCGTTGCTTTAACAATGAGGAGATGCGCGCACGTAAATACCCGGAACTGAATGGCTTTGTTATATAATCATCCGCCCCATATTCCAGCCCCTTTATACGGTCATCCAACGTAGCTTTCGCTGATAACAAAACAAAAGGAATATGGCTTACATTATAGTCCTTCTTTACTTCTTCCAGTAATTCTATACCATCCAGACAAGGCATCATAATATCACTAATAACCAAATCCGGAATTTTCGACTTGATTTTCTCCAGCCCTATTTTCCCATTTTCTGCTTCAATCACATGATAATCTTTCCGAAGTATATTCACCATAAAATGTCTCAGTTCCTCATTATCTTCCACTACTAAAACCGATATCCCTTCTGCTTCTTCATTATTTTGCGTTATGCCGGAATCCATCGGCATTGAAGATTCGGAATCACTTAAAATGAACTCGACATTTTTATCGGACTCAAAAATCTCATGTCCTCCCGGCAGGGAAATAGAGAAAGTACTTCCATACCCCAGTTTACTATCTACCGTAATCGTCCCATGCAGCATATCAACCCATTCTTTTACCAAAGAAAGCCCGATACCGCTTGATAAGTTAGCGTCTGTCTGTCCCAAGGTCTCGAAACGTTTAAATAACATATCTATTTTATGCAATTCAATTCCATTTCCCTCATCTTTAACCTTAATGAGCAGGTTCTTTTCTTTAAATTCAAGAATTAAATCAATATTCTTCCCATCCGGAGTATATTTAAAGGCATTTGACAGTAGATTAAACAATATTTTTTCCAGTTTATCTATATCTGTGTAAAGAGTATAATTATCATAAGAACAAACAAAATGGAAACCGATATTCCGCTGATGAGCCAAGCCCGTAAAGTTATCATAGATTTTTTTAGACAGTGTTACGACGTCCGCCTGCTCAATATACAACTTCATTTTGTTGTTCTGTATCTTCCTGAAATCAAGCAATTGATTAATAAGACGCAACATACGATCAGTGTTCTTCTTTGCAAGCTGTATGTTTTCCTGTCCCTCCTCACTTAATTCCTCCCGATTAATAATCTCTTCTATAGGGCTTGCAATTAAAGTTAGAGGAGTGCGTAATTCATGAGATATGTCAGTAAAGAAGCGAAGTTTCAAGTTGGTAAGTTGCTGTTCAAAGTCCACTTTCCGTCTCAAATTAAATATGTAAGCAAAAGTAGCCGAGATAGCCAGAATTACCACTACTATTAACACTATATATAACAGCCATGCCCAGCCTGTCTCCCAGAAGATAGGTTTCACATGAATAGCCAGCTGTGCCGTATTTTCCACCCAAAGCCCATCTCCATTCGTTGATTTCACTTCTAAAATAAAGTCTCCCGCCGGCAGATTCACCAAACTTGCCGTACGGCTATTTCCTATATAGTTCCATTCTTCATCTATATTTTTCAGCCGATAAGCATATTGCAAATGCCCCGAACCTGTAAAATCCAAAGCAGCAAAAGTAATTGAGACATTACGCTCATCCTTTTCCAGCGTTAATTCCCGATTGGTAACAGGAGAAGATTTTTCCTGTTTATAATTCTTTCGGGTCCTCACATCTGTGAAAACAATATGTGGAGCAAACTGGCTTTTTTTAAGTTTATCCAAATTCAAGTATAAAACTTCCCTATTCAAGGCTACATACATACCATTGTTTTTATCCCTGATGAATGGTATTTCGGACACGGCCAGGTGAGAATGGAAATAAAAGCGATCATAAGTATCTATAGTATTCTCAACCGGATTATATTTACAGATATGATTCTCAAAATTAATCCACAACTCATTATCCTTTCCTTCTAAAATTGCATAAGCCAGATCGGAAGGCAAGCCGTTTAATTTATTCAAATGAATAAATTCTATATGATCACATAGAAGATCTTTAGAACTAACCAGATTTAGTCCACTGCTATGAGTAACCACATAAATATCTCCTTTGCGACTTTCAAATACATATACTACATCATTATTACTAAGACTATTGGCACGTTTTGTTTCGCATTGATTCAGATTAAACTGTATTTTTTCCCATTGATCCGCATTTGTTGAAAAAGTCAGCAGCCCATCAGTGGTTCCTGCCAGCATAATTCCTGCTGAAGTACAAAGCAGACTTCGCACCCTTAGATATTTGTTCTTGGGATAGAGTTCCAGCCCATTTTGGTAATGCGTAAATTTCAGATTGGGAAAGCTCCCCTCCACTACATTCAGTCCTCCCCCATACGTTCCAACCCAAATATTTCCTTTTGTATCCTGACAAATAGAGAAAATAGCATCAGAACTCAATGAATTTTTATCTTTCTCATTATGCTTGAAATGATAAATCCGGAACTTTCCCGCTTCCGGAACTGCTACATAGATTCCTCCTGTCCTGCTCCCCATCCATATCCTGTGCTGCTCATCCTCAAAAAAGCAATAGATATCCGCACCAAAAACAAGTTGCTTGTCTTTTACCAAATGCCCATCCCGGCTAAGATTACCGCAATAATCATGATTATCATTGTAGATTTCTATTCTTTCACTTTTATCAGCCACCCATATTCTCTGTTTGGAATCAACAAACAGCCCGCGTATCTTATCATTGTGCCCTGTAGAGAAATAGCTGTAACTTTCATTTAAGAAGGTCAGCTGATCAACACCGGAATCACAGCTTAACCATATATTTTGCTGATTATCTATCAGAAATTTCCTCCCGGTTGCATGATAATATGTATGTTCTCCATTTATGTACGTATAGCCTTGCTCAAAAACATTTGTTATAGGATTGTAAAATGAAAATTCGCCATTTGGAGCCAATATCCATATACGTCCGTAATTATCCTCATGGATAAAAATATTCGCTTTTTCCTTTTGGCTCAAAGGATAATTTATAAAGCTAATGCTTTTCTGCTTTAAATCACACCGGATAACATTTTCCTTTCCGTTAATCATCCACAGTATGCCATTGTTTGAAAGCAAATGATAAGATGGTTGTATATCAGGATGATTCTCATTCACCAAAATGCTTTCTGCATGGTTGTTTTGAGTATCGTAGATGATTATACCCCGATTAGTCATAATACCCATTTTCGCATTGGGTAGTTCCAACAAGTCTATGATACCGTAATCAGTTTCTTTTATAGATACCTCTTTTATTCCTTCTTCCGGTGTATACGTCACCAGTTCTCCATCCGGAGAAGACATATAAAGGATATGATCGATACATATTGCATTATTAAAATTCCGGCTGTCCGATAATTCCCGTTTTCCATAGACAAAGCATCCCTTATCAGTCAATACCCATTCATTATCATGAGCATCACGTACGACTGAATAAACACGGTTACCATGTTGCGGAACAGAACCGGAAGGAAGGAACATAACCCCTTTATCTTTTTTATACAGGGCTTCATCAATACGCCACAAATTACCGTCAGAAGCTATTATCCATATGATCCCATTTGTCAATGGAATCATTTTCTCTACCAACTTGCATTCCTCTATCTGTGGATGATAAACAAAAATATCATTGAATTTTTCCTGGCGCACATCAAATAGATAGACCTTATCATCGTATGTATGACACCACAAAGCATCATCGGCTCCTTTGACAATGCTTACTAATCTATTGTATTTTAGTTTAGTATCATCTGTAGGATACGATTTATAATTCTTAAAAGTATATCCGTCAAACTTTTCCAGTCCATTCCATGTAGCCAACCAAATGTACCCATCATTATCCTGAAGCATATCCTGCACAATATTTTGTGACAAGCCATCTTCTATTGAATAATGTCGTACGTTGATCATCTCTTGTGCAGACAGTACAGGAAGCAGATGACACCATATTATGGTCAGTAATAATTTTACTTTTGTATTCATCATAGCATAAGATAAGAAAGATTAATCCGGGGCAAATTTATTCCTTTTTCGGAAATTACAGATGAAAATCTGTAATAAAGCATTCCGACTACCCAATTTGAATATACTTATCCAAACAATCCGCAGCCGATAAAGTCAATTTCCCTTTTATACGTTGCTTTGCCTTCAACACTGAACAGGGAGTAATATTAAAAAGAACTGCAATAGCCTTATTTCCTAACCGTGCACGAATCAGATAGCATACCTTTAACTCTTGCATACTCAGCCCGTATGAAGATAACTGCTCTGACAGGCAACCGCCATAAAACATATCAATGACAGTGAACAGATTCGTCCATTCAGTTTCCTCCCGGATTATGCCATAGGAGGGGTTCTGATGAAGGCGAAGCAACTGTCCCAGAGACACAAGTAAGGAAGAAGAACATTCAGCCAGTACCGAAGCATTCTGGTACTCTTTCAGTTGTTTAGTCAATTGCTTATTGCGGAATAACAAACAAGCATTCCAGTTATCATGATAAGTTTCCATATTCTATTTCTCATTCTTTTAATGTTCCATATAATCCGTATTCCAATTTTTCGCCAGCTCCTCCACTTCTTGACGCATCTCCTCAATGGCCGTGGAATGAACCTTGGGCGTCCGGTTCAGCACATTCCATTTCATATCCTCAAATTTGTCTTTATCCCGATAATTCGGTTCAGAATAGAGTTTAGCCAGTAGATAGTAAGGATAGATTCTGCCCGGCAGGCGACTGACAGAAATAAGAAAAAAAGCCTCGGCACATTTATATTCATGCAACGCCTGGCAATTTTTACCCATAATATTCAATATCATCGGATCATTACTATACAACCGTGCCCGATCCAAACACTCAAAAGATTCGTCATAACGACCGGATTTGTGCAAGCTATGTCCATATTCAAACAGGAATGTGCCTTTATTCCTCAAAGACGGATAAAGCTTTTCATAAGCCCTGTTGGCAGCTTCGTAAGCCCCCGAGCGATAGAGTATTCTCGCATTCATCCAGTCCCGGCAAGCGTCTTTTTCTTGCGTCCATTTTTCCGTATAGCCTCCGAGCCACACCACCAGACAAACACACAGAATAAGATACTTACCAATTACATCACCTATCCCACAGGCAAGAAGCAAACATATACCAGCGACAATGAAAGCCGGAAGATGCAGCGGATAGGAAGAAAAAGAAAATACAAGCAAGGAGATAAGGGCACCACAGACACCATAGCGACGGAGTCTCACTCCGATCCAAAGACAACCAAAGATTACAAACAGCGCCAATATACACATAACAATACCATACGTCAAAGCAAACTCCAGATACTCATTAAATGCATATTCAGGACTTCCTGCCACACGTTCTTCCCAAGCAGCATAGTTCCCTGAGGCAAAATATAAACTCTGAGCCCCACCATAAGCACAAGCGAATCCGGTATGACATCCCCACGGATGAGCAGCGATGGCCCGGCAAGTCATCTTCCACATAAACAGACGCCCCAATGCTGAATCGGGTTTTAAAAAGAACATTCCCGCAGCAGCCAACAACAGAATTAAAAATATCCCGGTTCCCCACAATATATAACGCTTTTTATAGCGACGCCACAATATATTCCACTTCCGTTTGTCACGATGCATATATGCCACCCAGATACAGCTTATTGCCGCAGCTATCCAGGCGGAGCGGCTCATAGTGGAAGGCAATACGCAAAGAATAAGCATACCCGCCACAGCAGCCGCACCTTTTTCTATTTTATAACGAACAGGCATTCCTTTCCAGCCACAAATGCGCAAATACAAATGAAGACACACAGGCAAAACCATTGACAGATAGCCCGCATACGGACCGGGATTAAAAAAAGAACCTGTAAGTGCATAACGTGAATGACCGGAAACAGAAAATCCATAAAGCTGGCACAATCCCCACACTGCCTCAACAGCCCCTATAAAAACTAAACTCCACGCTACATAAGCATAAAAATACGGGAAGCCCAACGCATCTTCCTTACAAGCCTTTCCAAACAACTGCAGGAAAGAAGCAATAAAAAGGCATCCGGAAGAAAACAATGCAGCCTTCCCTAACCAAACCCATTGTCCGACTGTTTCTCCTGAAGGAAGCTCGGGAGTCGTTGCACAAACAAGGCTTTGTATAGAACATAAACTAGTAAACAGAAATATTGCAGTTATGGCATATTTGCAAGGGAAAGAGTATATCACATTTTTATACCATCTATATTTATAGATATAAACACCTATATACTTCACAATATACTAATTTTATTAATCAAAATATTTCAACAAAACAGAATGTAAATATTCGTCCGTTAGCCGTAATTCTTCTTTTTGTGGAATAAACATATTATTCATTCGTTCATTATCCGGAGAATAGATAAACAAATATGGCATTCCTATATCTTCAAATACAGAGTCTAATGTTTCGTCAAGAATATATACATTAAAATCAATCCTATTTATCTTTTTAAATCTTCTTATATAATTCGTATTTTGAGAATTTGTTAACAAAACAATACTCTTTAAACCAATTGAATCTTTGTATATATTCAGTCTGTTCACTATACTATCAACACAAACATCACAACTCATATCCGAATAACGTAAAGCCAACGTATTATCAGGCATAACATCAGATATTTTTCTTTTATATCCGTGCATATCCACAACACAAGAACTATGCGAAATTCTTTTCCCATTTAATTGCATCTCATAAAATCTGCAATCCCTCAATGCTTCTAAATATCCAATCTTAACATCTGTCTCTTTTTTTAATGCATACAAAAAAGATTGAATATCATGTAAATTCCTAAAGCGAATATAGCCGTATATACTACTAAACACTAACAATAAAGCTAATGAAAATATTAATAAATATTCCTTTTTCTTCATCTTCTTGCATTTTTGAAATGACATTTAAACACAACAGGATTTGAGTCTTCATCCATATTTGAAATAATTGAATCCAACTCTTTTTTATAACGAATATTATCACTCTTATCTCTTACATAATTCCAATTGGAAGATAATATATCAGCATATTGAAAGAAGACAAAATCATTATTATTCATTATGCAAAACTCATGAATCCATATTCCCCCAAGAGATTTGACTATCAACCGATTCCCAACTCTTATATCAGATTCACTTTTGTTGTATATACAATATCTGAAATAATAGTTGTCTGCATAATATCCTAACAAATAATCATGAGAATTCTGCATATATTCTAATCCTTTCAAATAATTATTCTTATGAACATATCCATAAAGCGCATCTCTATCTATATCCAGATTATCAGGAAGGTTTCTTGATGTAAAACGTATCACGTAAGAGGGAAAAACTTCGTCTCTATTTAATGAATAAACAGTATCATTCAATGGATAAATAAGCATAGCGTCATCACTACATTTACTGGCATATCTCTTTAATCCATAACCCGATTTATCTAAACCACCTTTATCAAATGGAATTCCTAACGACACTATTTCAGATTTATCAAGGTCAAACTTAGCCAAATTAAAGGCACCATATTTAGATTGTTCGTAATTAGAAATGAAATATGCTATACTATCAAATACCACAACCTCCAAATGGTACGGATCATACAATATCTCTCTATATCCACTACTATACAAATCATAAACAATATATTTTTTTCGCGAAAGGTCTTGAATAATCACAGAATCACCTTTAAAGCTAAAATCTCCCATATAAGAATATTCTCCGGGGCCCCGACCTTGCTTTCCTATAGACCTCAAAAAATTTCCTTCAGAATCGAATATAAAAATTTTTGCATTTGTTCTATCTGAAATGAATATTCTATTTTTATAAAATTCAAGTTTCTTAATTTCCGATATCAAACAGTTTTCTGTCACTTCCAAAGGTATAATATCTATTGAATCAGAAAGTATCTCTGATATATCTAAATAATCTTCTGTCTTTTCTGGATTTATTATAATCTCTTTTATTTCTCTATCAGAAATATATTTCCTCCTTTCGGAAGAACATCCTTCCAAAAAGCAAATTATCAAAAGTAAAAGCAATATTTTTGTAGACATATGTAATGTATTATTAGTAACATTGAGGATATGACAAAAGTGGATTACAAATAACCTCCTCCAGCATATCCTCGTTGCTCTCATCTTAATTTAGTACAACTAAATGGAGTGCAAGTGCCTTCGACTCCTCCACATTTTCCTAATTCTCCTCCATATGGCGTAGGATGAATTATAGGTGAGCCATCAGATTCATATCCCACAATCTCATCTATCACAACAACACATCCATATTTATAAAGAGGACCACGTATACCACCATCTGTTTCAATATTAGCAAATGCTTCTATTTTTAAAGAAGCCAGCTCTGTTATCTCATTGTCATTGTATAAACCAAAAGCTATATTGCAAATAGTGATAAACACAACAAGAGCAACAAATATTTTTTTTCTCATGCATTCTAATTTTATAAATTATACATACTTTGAATTATATATAGCTCTTTTTCGGAGAGTTATTTCCCGTAGAATAAATATATGTATCCACGTATTTATTCTAAACTATTAATATATTTCTTGCTTGCCAAACCTCCTTTTTAAAATTTCTTATTTACTCTATCTCACTTAATTTGCTTCAACATACGTTTCCACCGAATTTCATCCGTTCCCCTATCCACCGACTTCCATATCCTGACAGCCTTACCCACAATAAAAGGTTCCGGAAGCAAACCCCAATAACGGGAATCCTGGGAATTTATCACCTTATCGCCTGCAACAAAATAATAGTTCTCTTTAAAACGGTAAGCATGAATCGCACTATCATTCAGTAAAACCGTATCACCATACAGGAAAAGTTTCTTTCTTTGTTCCCATTCTATCACATTCCGATATAGGACAGCATGTTTAGGGTTCATCTCTATCTCATCTCCTTTTGCAGGAAGATAGAGGGGACCGAAGTTCACGATATTCCAGTCCACCAATCCATTATAAGGATACCCACTCATCACTATTCCATAATCTTTTTCTCTGCCATTTGCTACTATACGCATCAGTGCATCCTGTGACTCCACATTTCCCAACGACGTTTCACAACTACGCACCCAGTAGTGAGCCTTCCTGATCTCAAACGTATCCCCCGGCAAAGCCACACATCGTTTTACATAGTAAGACATCACGTTCAGGCCTATACTGTCCCATTGTGCAGGATAGGGAAAATTAAAAACCAACACATCATTCCGCCGTATCTTTCCCAATCCCGGCAAACGGGAAATCTTGACTTCTTTCCCTTCAAGAGCATCCCAAATATTAAAAATGCGTCCACCCATCACCCATTTATTCACCAAGATATTATCTCCGGCAAGCAGGGCAGGTTCCATTGAGTCGGAAGGAATCTTGAAAGTAGCGATACTAGTCACCTGAAGCAGTATCCATATCACCACTACTCCACAAGCTATCAGGAACAGGTTGAGGAACTTGTCAACAACCCAAGACGCCCCTTTCTTTTTCTTACCAGAACTGTTGTTTTCCATCTTTATATTCAAATATACGTTCATCCTTTCCACGGGTATGATCTTTCAAATAGAGCAATGCACCTTCTGGAA
>OHBP01000168.1_pt1 | contig 40076 bp, 38 predicted proteins | sample 1577471 | NCBI WGS metagenome assembly OHBP01 (sample SAMEA3879503, study PRJEB24766) | human gut metagenome | biome: human-associated habitat; feature: feces | place: USA | collected 1985/1987
CGCTGACGGGCTTGAGGGGGTCGCCTGCGCCGGTGACGCGCATGGCCTGATAGACGTAGCTGCGGCCGGACAGCGGGTCACGGATGGCACCGCCGATGCAGGTAGCCGCACCACCGAAGGGCTCGATCTCGGTGGGGTGGTTGTGGGTCTCGTTCTTGAACAGGAACAGCCAGTCCTCGTCGTGGCCGTTCACGTCAACCTTGACCTTGACGGTGCAGGCGTTGATTTCCTCGGACTCGTCAAGGCCGGTCAGGACACCGTTCTTCTTGAGCCACTTGGCGCCGATGGTGCCCATGTCCATGAGGCAGACGGGCTTGGCGTCACGGCCGAGCTCGTGGCGCATCGCCAGGTAACGCTCGAAGGCGGCCTTGACGGTGGCGTCATCGATGGTCACTTCGTCCAGCTCGGTGCCGAACGTGGTGTGACGGCAGTGGTCGGACCAGTAGGTGTCGATCACCTTGATTTCGGTGATGGTGGGCTCGCGGCTCTCCTCGCTGAAGTACTTCTGGCAGAATTCGAGGTCGGCCAGATCCATGGCCAGACCGCGCTCGTCGATGAACTTCTGGCCGGCTTCGGCGTCCATCTCGTTGAAACCGGCGATGGTCTCGACCTTGCCGGGCACCGGCACCTGGGTCTTCAGGGTTTCCTTGGTCTCCAGGCTGGCCTCGCGGGCCTCGACCGGGTTGATCACGTAATGCTTGATGGTGTCCACGTCGGCGTCGGTCAGGTCGCCTTCCAGCGCGTACAGCTTGGCGGAGCGGACGGTCGGGCGCTCGCCCTGGGAGATGAGCTGGATGCATTCGGCGGCGGAGTCGGCGCGCTGGTCGAACTGGCCGGGCAGGAACTCGGTGGCGAAGACCTTGGCGCCGGCGAAGTCGGGCAGGTCGTAGGCCACATTGTCCACCTGAGGCTCGCTGAACACGGTGGGCACGGTCTGGTCGAACAGCTCCTGGGAGATGCCTTCGACGTCATAGCGGTTCACGATGCGCAGGGCCTTGAGGCCGGTCAGTCCGAGGATCGTGCGCAGTTCGCCCGCAAGCTGCTGGGCTTCGACATCAAAGCCGGGCTTCTTTTCCACGTACACGCGAAAAACCATGGAAATCCTTTCTTGAAATTAAAGACAATTGGCTCCCCTCGAGAGGGGAGCCAGATAATGCATTACTCGGCGACTTCGATGCCTTCGGACTTGGCGAGTTCGGCGAGGCGCTCCTCGATCTCTTCGTAGGCCGGGATGATGCTGCCGAGACCACGGCGGAACAGGTCCTTGTCAAGGTGCTCGACCTTGCCGGAGTGGTCCTTCTGGTCCCACAGACGGCAGGAATCCGGGGTGATCTCGTCGGCCAACAGCAGCGTGCCGTCGGTGGCGCGGCCCATTTCGATCTTGAAGTCGACCAGCTTGACGTCGATCTTGGCGAAGATCTCGATCAGGGCCTCGTTAATCTTGCGGGCCAGCGGGGCGATCTCGGCGAGATCCTCGCGAGTGCATACGCCGAGGGCCACCAGGTCATCGTCGTTGACGAACGGATCGTGCAGATCATCGTTCTTCAGGAAGTACTCAAGTACCGGCTCCTTGAGCGGCAGGCCTTCCTCCACGCCCAGACGGGAGCAGAAGTGGCCGGCGGCCACGTTGCGCAGCACGATCTCCAACGGGAACATGTTCACCTTGCGCACCAGCTGGCCGGTGTCGTCCACTCGCTTGATAAGGTGGCTGTCGATGCCGCGCTTCTTGAGCAGGTCGAAGATGATGGTGGTGATGAGGTTGTTCAGACGGCCCTTGCCGGTGAAGTCTTCCTTCTTTTCACCATCGCCAGCGGTGGCGGTGTTCTTGTATTCGACCCACAGAACCTCGGGATCGTCGGTTGCGTACAGTTGCTTGGCCTTGCCCTCGTAGAGCTTTTCCAGCTTCTCCATGACTCACCTTTCAGGAGTGGAATTTCTGGGTGAACTAACGGTAAAAGGGTACCAATCGAGGGCTACAACAACACTCAGCATGACGCTACGATGCGGCCGGCGCATCATACGTCGCTGCATCGAACGGCCATACGCTGTTGGGATGGCGGAGGCGGCCGTCATTGGCCAGTACGATCAGCTCGTCTCCGGTCGTGTAGCCTTCCGGCATGAAGGTATCTGCAGAAGCGCGTGTGAATACTCAGATGTTCGTCAATAGACGAAACATGACTCTTCGGCCATATACACACGATAATGGGAGTGACGAAATGGTACAAGGAGGTTCGTCATGATCGTTCATCCACGACCCGGACGGCAATAATATTGAGGCCATGCTGAGCTGATCAGGCCGTGGACTACTCCACGGTAATCGTCAACGCATCGGCCACGAGGCCGGCCTTGGCACGGGCGTCGGCTTCGGACTCGCCGACGGCCAGTGCCACGGCCATGCGGCGGTGGCCATGCACTTCGGGCTTGGCAAAAATGCGCAGGTCCGTGCCGGGTTCGGCCAGAGCAGCGGCCACATCGGTGAACTCGACCTCACCGTCGCCGGCCACCACAATCGCATGGCTTGCCGCCACCGAGCCGGCCGGAATCGTGAGCGACACATGCTCGGGGGTGATCGGCAGGCCGAGAATCGCGCGGGCGTGCAGCGCGAACTCGCTCAGACGCTGGGAGGCCATTGTCACCATACCGGTATCGTGCGGACGGGGGGAGACCTCGTTGAACAGAATCGAGCCGTCGGTGAGCACGAACAGTTCCACGCCGAATACGCCCCAACCGGTTTCGCCGGCCGCCTGAGCCTTGGCCACCAAGCCTTCAACGGCGGTACGTGCGATGTCGCGCGCCCGCTCGGCCTCACCATCGGGTTCGGTAGCCGGCTGCCAGGACTCGCGGTAATCGCCGGACTCCTGACGTTGGCCGATCGGCGCGCACGTCACAATGCCGGCGGACGAAGAAACAGTCAGTACCGTCAGCTCACGCTCCAGCGGAGCAAGCGCCTCAACGATCACGCGCGACACATCGCCCTCATCGGCGGCGCGGCGGCCCTCCTGCGCTTCGGTCCAAGCGGCATCGATGGCGTCGGCGGAACGCACCACCGACTGGCCGTGACCAGACGAGCTCATCACCGGCTTGACCACGCACGGGTACCCGACCTCCGGCGCGCAGCTCTTCCAGCGAGCCGGCAAAACGATACGGTGTAGTCGGCAAGCCCAATTCTTCGTGGGCCAGTACGCGCAGGCGCTCGCGGTCCATGCAAATCGCGGCGATTTCGGCGCTCGGCACCACCTGGGCGCCCGCGGCCGCAGTACCGGCCAGCACATCGGTGGCGATGGCCTCTACCTCGGGCACGATGATGTCCGGCTTGATTTCATCGAACAATGCCTGCAATTCGGCGGCATTCGCCATATCCAACGCGCGATATTCATGCGCCACCTGCTGGGCCGGAGCGCCGGCATACGAGTCAGCGGCGCACACCCACGCGCCCAGTCGCATGAGCTCGATGGCCACTTCCTTGCCCAGCTCACCAGCGCCCAAAAACAGCACGCGGGTGGGGTGCTTGCCCAGCGGTGTGCCCAGCGGGCGGTTGGCTGCGCGAGTTGCGGGGGAGACGACGGAAGTCTCGGCGGGAATTGCGGGAGAGGAGGTGGAAGTCACGGCAGTATTTACGGCGTTCTCAGTCATACCCACATTCTGCCATGCCGCGATGATTTCGCCTATGCGGGGCTCGGATTCGGCGACGTGCGCTGCGGAGCGCGTGATTCAATATTGGGCAAAATGCGGCAGCCCATACCATTTCATACGCGTTCAGGCAGCGCGGCCGACGCCATTGCAGCGCGGTGGTTTAGGATGAGGCAATGCGCGAAAACGGGATTGAAGAGAGCATTGATCGTCCGCTGACTATCGCTCTTGTGGTCGATACGGTGGGCAATCAGGGCAACGGCACCTCCAATTCGGCCTTGCAATGGGCTGCAGAATTGGAGCGGCAAGGCCATCATGTGAGGCTTGTCGGTATAGGGGCGCCCGAATATCCGGCGCGCGTGAATAGGGTGCCGCTCGTCTCGTGGGTGGCCGCCAAGCAGCTCATGCAATTCGCCGAACCCAGCGACACGTTGTTCCGCACCGCCTTTCAAGGCGTGGATGTGGTGCATATCTATATGCCGTTCAAATTCGGCCGTCGTGCCGCTAAAGTCGCCCACCAAATGGGCATTCCCGTGACTGCCGGATTCCACCTGCAGCCGGAGAACGTGCTGTATTCGGCCGGCCCTCTACGTCGCATTCCCGGTATTTCCAGCTTCCTGTACTGGCTGTTCAAGCACTGGCTGTACAAGCACATTGACCACATCCATGTGCCCACCGAAATGACCGCGAGCCTGTTGCGCGCGCACGGGTATAAAGCCAAGTTGCACGTGATTTCCAATGGTTATTCACCGGTGTATTCGCCGAAGAAGCCGGCCGATCCGGATGCCTCGGCTCCCGTGCCGTTCCGCGTCATCGCTTCCGGCCGACTGGCTAGCGAGAAAGATCAGATTACGCTGATCAAGGCGGTGTCGATGTCCCGGCACGCCGGCGATATTCAGCTGGTGATCGCCGGTACTGGGCCGCTCAAGCAGTATCTCAAGTTCCGCGCCGGGCGTTTGCTGGCGCGCAAGGCCGATATCGGATTCCACAAGCACGCCGATATGCCCGATTTGTTGCGTTCGGGCGATTTGTTCGTGCATTGTTCGATTGCCGACATCGAATCGGTGAGCGTGATCGAGGCGATGGCGTGCGGATTGGTGCCGGTGATCGCCGCGTCCGAACTGTCGGCGGCCAGCCAGTTCGCGCTGATCGACGAGTCGTTGTTCCCCGTGCGGGACGCGGCCCTGCTGGCCCGACGCATCGATTGGTGGATTGCACATCAGGCCGAGCGCGCCGAATGGGGCGAAAAATACGCCGAATACACCAAGGCGCATTATTCCGTGGAAGCCTCGGTCCACAAGTTCGTGGATATGGAACGCAAGGCGATAGGGGAGTAGGAGCCTTCTCGTTTGCGGAGAGGTCTTTCCCTCAGTCCGCCTGCGGCGGCCAGCTCCCTCATCAGAGGGAGCTACGAAAAAACCTCCCTCTGATGAGGGAGGTGGCATCGCGAAGCGATGACGGAGGGAGAGATTAGCGAAGGGTTTTACAACAACTCAATAAGCTGATCGACCTCTTCATGCGTGGTGGCCCAGCTGGTGCAGATGCGCATCACGGTATGCGTGTCGTCGGCCTTCTCGGTAAAGCCGAGCTTGACCTCGCGCTCCAGACGGTCGATAGTCGGCTGATCCATCGTCACGAAAATCTGGTTGGTGGGCGCTTCGAAAGTGAGCGTGTAGCCCTTGGCGCGCAGGGCCTCGCGAATACAATCGGCCGCCTCATTGGCGTTGCGGGCGATCTTGAAATACAGGTTGTCAGTGAACAAAGCGTCAAACTGCGCGCCCAGCACAAAGCCCTTGGCCAGCAAGGCACCGTGCTGCTTGATGAGGGTCAAGAAGTGCTTCGGCGTGTTGTGCTTGGTAAACACCACGGCCTCGCCGAACAGGGCACCCACCTTGGTACCGCCGATGTAGAACACGTCGGCGATGGTCGCCAGATCCGCGAGCGTCATGTCTGAACCGGTGGCGGTCAGCGCGTAGCCGAGTCGCGCGCCATCCACGAACAGCGGCATGTCGTACTTGTGCGCCACATCGGCGATGGCCTGCAACTCGGCCTTGGAGTAGATGGTGCCATATTCGGTGCTTTGCGAGACGTACACGGAGCCCGGGAACACCATGTGCTCGTAGTTGCCGTCCGCATAGAAGGTCTTGCAGAACTCGTCCAGTTCGGTCGGGTCCATTTTGCCGTTGTGCTGGGGAATCGTGAGCACCTTGTGCCCGGAGAACTCGATGGCGCCGGCCTCGTGCACGTTCGGATGGCCGGAGGCGACCGCGACCACGCCTGCATACGCCGGGGTGATGGTGTCGATGACGACCTGGTTGGTCTGCGTGCCGCCGACGAGGAACCACACATCCGCGTCCGGCTGGCCGCAGGCCTCGCGGATCTTGGCCTTGGCCTGATCGCTCAGTTCGTCGGACCCGTAGCCCGAATACAGATGGTTATTGGCTTCAGCCACGGCTTCAAGCACCGCGGGATGGGCGGCGCGGGAGTAATCGTTCTCAAAAGACAGCATGACGGACCTTTTGTCCTTATGTTCGGTGAATTGGATATGCCCTGAGTGTACAACGCGGTGGTTCCCGGCATGCCTATTTGGCCTATAACCCAGGAGCGGGGAATTCAGGGAGAAAAAACAAAACCCTTCCGCGAACGGAAGGGTTTTAGTGGGGTGGCCAACGCGGCTCGAACGCGCGACCTTCTGAACCACAATCAGATGCTCTACCAACTGAGCTATGGCCACCATAGTGCCGTATTCAGCAAGCTGAATTCGCGCAACAGGTGAATACTATACACAACTTTGCGGATGTGTGCTCATCGGTGTGTCGCGATGGAATCAAGTGGTCGGTTTCATTCTTGGGGCCAGGCTGCGGGCTGTCTCAGATGGCGGGATGTGGATGAGTGGGTCTTGTGCGGCGATTGATGAAAAGTCAAGGCACACGACGGTGTGATGGTACGACCGGGGATTGCAGAAATGATTACGTGAGTGTTCGCAATGTGAGCATTATGTTTCATATCAACCGCGACCCGCCTAGTTTCATGCGATGTTACCTACACCAAACAAGGGAAGAGAAACACCATGGAAAAGGTTAAAGCCTTTGCAGATTGGCTGACCAAGTGGTTTACGGTCATCGTCATCGTCTGGGCCGTCTTCAACTACTTCGTGCCGGCCGCCAGCTTGTGGGGCAAGGCGTACACCGGCTACATGCTGGGCATCGTGCTGTTCGGCATGGGCCTGACCCTGACGCTGGACGACTTCAAGCGCATCCTGACCCAGCCGCTGATGGTCATCGTCGGCACCGTAGCTCACTTCATCATCATGCCGCTCATCGCCGTGGCCCTGTGCGCGATCTTCCACCTGTCCGGCCCGCTGGCCGTGGGCGTGATTCTCGTCGGCTGCTGCCCGTCTGGCACCTCCTCCAACGTGATGAGCTACCTGTCCCGTGGTGACGTGGCCCTCGATGTCTCCATCGGCATCCTCTCCACCCTGTGCGCCCCGTTCATGATTCCGCTGCTGATGCAGCTGCTCGCTTCTCAGTACGTGTCCGTGCCGACTCAGTCCCTGTTCCTCAACGCCGTCAAGGTGGTGCTCTTCCCGATCGCCCTCGGTGTGATCTGCCACATGATCTTCGGCAAGAAGATCGAGAAGGTTACGGTCGCCCTGCCTATCGTTTCTCAGGTGGCTATTCTGCTTATCATCGGCGTGGTCGTTGCCGCCAACGGTCCGAAGCTGTTCGTGGCCAGCTCCCTGGTGGCCATCCCGGTGGTCATCCTGCACAACCTGTGCGGCTACTCGCTGGGCTTCGGCTTCTCCAAGCTGATGTACAAGATCTACCCGAAGGGCTTCCGCTACGCACAGCAGAAGGCCATCACCTTCGAAGTCGGCATGCAGGACTCCGCTCTGGGCGCAACCCTGGCCCTGACCTCCTTCGCAACCAACCCACTCGCTGCCGTGCCGTCCACCTTCTTCTCCGTGTGGCACAACATCTCCGGCTCTATCCTGTCCAGCTGGTGGCGCAACCACGATGACAAGCACGAGATCCACTGGGATTCCGACAATGGCGAGAAGGGCTCTGCCAAGAGCACCGTTTCAGCGGCCCACCCGTTCGACGCCGATAAGGCCGCCAAGGTCGCTGCCTGAAATCCTGAAATGGTGAGAAAGGTCGGGTAAGGCACGACTCCAGTCAGTCGGTCATCCACCTTTCCTACCTCGCATAACATAGCCGCTCCCGCTTACTCCCGATTGAGGTATCGGGCGTTTCGCGAGGGTGGTTTTGCTATAATTGGTAATGCAGAAAGCGGCAAGGTAATACGGCAAAGAGGCCGGGTCGCTAGAGGTTCCCATCGGATATGGAAGAGCACGAGGATGTGCTGGAAACAGATAACACAGAAGCGGATGTGGTGAAAAGAAACATAATGTAACCTCCTTGGCGGTGCCCCCGTGTGACATAGTCTCCGCGGGGGCACCTGCTGTGTGGCGTTCCCTTTTTGCGACGCATTCCCGGGAATATTGCGTTGGGAGAATAGTTGGGTGTGTGTTTTGCGACGCATTGGAATATTGCGTTGGGAGGAGAGGAAAAGTACGGGGGCGCAGGAGGTCCCCAAACCAGTGAGTTGTGGCTCGGCGCGTCGTTGTCCGGAGGAATCGTAATATAGATATTCGTGTGTGCCAACAGCACGCCTTATGTAACAGGCGAGCATGCTGGGATATCCTTCAAACCGCTGATCGCACGCAGTAATGCGCCGACGGGAGGGGCGAAGGCCATCGGGCCGGTGGACTGGGCTATCTTTTCCGATTCGTCGGGTGCCGCCAACAGGCGGATACCAAGCGAGTGTGCTGAAAAGTGTGGGTGCAGTGCGGCGGTCACACAAAAGCAAGAGAAACCACTGAATCGGAGAATTCAAGTTGCCTACTATTGAACAGCTCGTCCGTAAGGGACGTCAGGCAAAGCCGAAGAAGTCCAAGACTTTGGCCCTGAAGGGCAGCCCGCTGCGTCGCGGCGTGTGCACCCGTGTTTACACCACCACCCCGAAGAAGCCGAACTCGGCTCTGCGTAAGGTTGCTCGTGTGCGCCTGTCCTCGGGCATCGAAGTCACCGCCTACATTCCGGGCGAAGGCCACAATCTGCAGGAGCACTCCATCGTGCTCGTGCGCGGCGGCCGTGTGAAGGATCTCCCGGGTGTGCGTTACCACATCGTGCGTGGCGCGCTCGATACCCAGGGTGTCAAGGACCGTAAGCAGGGGCGTTCCCTGTATGGAGCAAAGAAGGCGAAGTAAGAGATATGTCACGTAAGGGACCTTCCAAGAAGCACGTCGTGCTGCCCGATCCGATCTACGGTTCCACCGTGGTGGCGCAGCTCATCAACAAGATTCTGCTTGACGGCAAGAAGTCGATCGCCGAAGACATCGTCTACTCCGCGCTCGATATGGTCAAGGAGAAGTCCGACCAGGAGCCGGTGGCTGTGCTCAAGCGCGCCCTGGACAACATCCGTCCGTCCCTCGAGGTTCGCTCCCGCCGTGTCGGTGGCGCCACCTACCAGGTGCCGGTCGAGGTCAAGCCGAACCGCGCCAACACCCTGTCGCTGCGCTGGCTGACCGATTTCTCCCGCGCCCGTCGTGAGAAGACCATGGCTGAGCGTCTCGCCAACGAGATCCTGGATGCCTCCAACGGCCTCGGTGCTTCTGTCAAGCGCCGCGAGGATACTCATAAGATGGCAGAGGCTAACAAGGCCTTCGCTCATTACCGCTGGTAATCACTCGCCCTGAGTAAAACTAAGGAAAAAGATGGCTGAAGAGATTTCGGACCTCCACGACGTCCGCAATATCGGCATCATGGCCCACATTGATGCCGGCAAGACCACCACTACCGAGCGTATTCTGTTCTACACCGGTAAGAACTACAAGATCGGCGAGACCCACGACGGCGCCTCCACCATGGACTTCATGGCGCAGGAGCAGGAACGTGGTATCACCATCCAGTCCGCTGCTACCACCTGCTTCTGGAGCCGTCAGTCCCACGACACCAAGGACAAGTTCCAGATCAACATCATCGATACCCCTGGCCACGTGGACTTCACGGCCGAGGTGGAGCGCTCCCTGCGTGTGCTCGATGGTGCCGTTGCCGTGTTCGACGGCAAGGAAGGCGTGGAGCCGCAGTCCGAGACCGTGTGGCGTCAGGCTGACAAGTACGGCGTTCCGCGTATCTGCTTCATCAACAAGATGGACAAGCTGGGCGCGAACTTCTACTACTCCGTCGACACCATCAAGGAGAAGCTGGGCGCTACTCCGATCGTGATGCAGTTGCCGATCGGTTCCGAGAACGACTTCACTGGCGTTGTCGACCTGGTTGAGATGCAGGCTTACGTGTGGAACGGCACCGAGGAGCTCGGCGCCAAGTACGACACCACTGAGATCCCGGACGACCTCAAGGACAAGGCTCAGGAGTACCACGAGAAGCTCGTGGAAGCCGCTGCCGAAGCCGACGACGACCTCATGAACAAGTTCTTCGAGGACGGCGACCTGTCCAAGGAAGACATCCGCGCTGGCGTGCGTAAGCTCACCATCGCCAAGGAAGCCTTCCCGATCTTCTGCGGTTCCGCCTTCAAGGACAAGGGCGTTCAGCCGATGCTGGACGGCGTTGTCGATTACCTGCCGTCTCCTGAAGACGTGCCGGCCATCAAGGGCTACAAGCCCGGCGATGAGTCCGTCGAGATCGACCGTCACCCGGTCAAGTCCGATCCGTTCGCGGCTCTGGTCTTCAAGATCTCCACCCACCCGTTCTACGGCAAGCTCGTGTTCGTGCGCGTCTACTCCGGCTCCGTTGTGCCGGGCGACTCCGTGCTCGACTCCACCCGCGAGAAGAAGGAACGTATCGGCAAGATCTTCCAGATGCACGCCGATAAGGAAAACCCGATGGACCGCGCTGACGCCGGTAACATCTACACCTTCGTGGGCCTGAAGAACGTGACCACCGGTGACACCCTGTGCGCCATCGACGATCCGATCACCCTCGACTCCATGACCTTCCCGGATCCTGTGATCCAGGTGGCCGTCGAACCGAAGACCAAGGCCGACCAGGAGAAGATGGGCATCGCCCTGTCCAAGCTGGCCGAAGAGGATCCGACCTTCCAGGTCACGACCGACGAAGAGTCCGGCCAGACCCTGATCGCCGGCATGGGCGAGCTCCAGCTCGACATCATCGTCGACCGTATGCGCCGCGAGTTCAAGGTTGAGTGCAACCAGGGCAAGCCGCAGGTCGCCTACCGCGAGACCATCCGCAAGGCCGTCATGGACCAGGGCTACACCCACAAGAAGCAGACCGGTGGTTCCGGCCAGTTCGCAAAGGTCCTGATGAACTTCGAGCCGCTCGACACCACCGAGGGCAAGACCTTCGAGTTCGAGAATAAGGTCACCGGCGGCCACATCTCCGCCGAATTCATCGGCCCCATCGAGGCCGGTGTCAAGGAGGCCATGGAGTCCGGTGTTCTCGCCGGCTTCCCGGTCGTGGGCGTCAAGGCCACCGTCACTGACGGCCAGATGCACCCGGTCGATTCCTCCGAAATGGCCTTCAAGCTCGCAGGTTCCATGTGCTTCAAGGAAGCTGCCCCGAAGGCCAAGCCGGTCATTCTCGAACCGATCATGAAGGTCGAAGTCCGTACGCCGGAAGAGTACATGGGCGAAGTCATCGGCGATCTGAACCAGCGCCGTGGCAACATCCAGTCCATGACCGACGGTGTCGGCGTCAAGGTCATCGACGCCAAGGTCCCGCTGTCCGAGATGTTCGGCTACATCGGCGACCTGCGTTCCAAGACCCAGGGCCGCGCCATGTTCACCATGGAGATGGACTCCTACGACGAGGTGCCGAAGAGCGTCTCCGAGGAGATCATCAAGGCCCAGCGCGGCGAGTGACACGCGCCACTGCATGAAGTAGCCAGTGTCTCCAGTCAGCGGTAATATCGTATACCGCTGACTGGGTTCTGGCTCTTCAAAGTGGCACATAACCCAGAAACCCAGTAGAATAAGCGAGTCCCTGTGCGAAAGGGTGCAGGAAACTCACGAGACGTCCAGGAGGACAAAAGTAATGGCAAAGGAAAAGTACGAGCGTACTAAGCCGCACGTTAACATCGGTACCATCGGCCACGTCGACCACGGTAAGACTACCCTGACTGCCGCCATCTCCAAGGTGCTGCACGAGGAGTTCCCGGATGTCAACCCGGAGTACGACTTCAACCAGATCGATTCCGCTCCGGAAGAGGCCGCCCGCGGTATCACCATCAACATCGCCCACATCGAGTACCAGACCGAGAAGCGTCACTACGCTCACGTCGACTGCCCGGGCCACGCCGACTTCGTGAAGAACATGATCACCGGTGCTGCTCAGATGGATGGCGCTATCCTCGTTGTGGCCGCCACCGACGGCCCGATGGCCCAGACTCGCGAGCACGTGCTGCTCGCCCGTCAGGTTGGCGTTCCGAAGATCCTCGTCGCCCTGAACAAGTGCGACATGGTCGACGATGAAGAGCTCATCGAGCTCGTCGAAGAAGAGGTCCGCGACCTCCTCGACGAGAACGGCTTCGACCGTGACTGCCCGGTCATCCACACCTCCGCTTACGGTGCTCTGCACGACGACGCTCCGGACCACGAGAAGTGGGTCCAGTCCGTTAAGGACCTCATGGACGCTGTCGACGACTACATCCCGACCCCGGTTCACGACCTGGACAAGCCGTTCCTGATGCCGATCGAGGACGTCTTCACCATCTCCGGCCGTGGTACCGTTGTCACCGGTCGTGTCGAGCGTGGCCAGCTGGCCGTCAACACCCCGGTCGAGATCGTTGGTATCCGTGCGACCCAGCAGACCACCGTCACCTCCATCGAGACCTTCCACAAGACCATGGACGCCTGCGAGGCTGGCGACAACACCGGTCTGCTGCTGCGTGGTCTCGGCCGTGACGATGTCGAGCGTGGCCAGGTTGTGGCCAAGCCGGGCTCCGTTACCCCGCACACCAAGTTCGAGGGCGAAGTCTACGTGCTGACCAAGGACGAAGGCGGCCGTCACTCGCCGTTCTTCTCCAACTACCGTCCGCAGTTCTACTTCCGCACCACCGACGTCACCGGCGTCATCGAGCTGCCGGAAGGCGTCGAGATGGTTCAGCCGGGCGACCACGCTACCTTCACCGTTGAGCTGATTCAGCCCATCGCTATGGAGGAAGGCCTGACCTTCGCTGTGCGTGAAGGTGGCCACACCGTCGGCTCCGGTCGTGTGACCAAGATCCTCGCCTGATTTTCATCAGACAAGAATCTTCGCTTGAACTAGCGTTATAGGAAATCCCCTTCGAGGAAACTCGGAGGGGATTTTCTATAACCGCAGCAGGATATGGATATGTACCACGACTTCCGGCCTGGATGCGCTAGTGTTGCTTTTCAATAGATAAACGGACTGCTGCACTGCGAGGATATGACACTGATGGCAGGCCGGGAAAGAAGGTCGATGATGACTGGTGCACAGGCCGCTCACTGTGGTTCTGTATCCGCAATTTCGCTGGGACTGCCCGTTTCCACGGCGATTCCCGAAGCCAAAGGCACACTGCCGAAAGCCTTGTTCGTAGGCAAAGCGCCGATTTCCGGCAAACTCAAGCAGCGATTGGTGAACGAGATCGAATCCATCACCATGCTGGCGTTGGCCCGGTCGGCCGACACGGGGCTTGCGGACGGCAAACTGATCTCGGAAGTGCTGGTCATCGGACTGAAGCTTACGGCCAAAGCCACCGGCATACCGAACGAAGTCATCGACCTGATCGCCGGACAGCGCAAATCGGGCATCGTGTTCGTGTGCGTACGCGACGTGCCGTTCGAGGGCAGCACGCGTGAGGAATGCGCGTTCGCCGTGCGCCGCGCCATACCGGGGCGTGCCGGGCACACGCCGATCTATCAGGTATATGCCGGCGACTGGCAGCCGGCGGGGGAGGCCCAGCTGGAGCTGGCCGGCTCTACTATTGATGAGCTGTGGGCATCGCTGTGCTCACAGACCATTTTGGGTACGCCGGAGGTCGAGAATCTGGATGCGCGCATCATTCGCCATACTGAAATTGCTCGGCTCGAATCCGAAGTGGACAAGCTCACTCGTGACCATCAGCGCGTCAAGAACCCGGCCCAGCGCAACGAGATCTATGCCAAACTCCACAAGGCCAAGGCGCAGCTCGCAAAACTGCGCGAGGCATAGTGATGTGAAAGCCATTGGGCTTCCGCTGGCGGGAGCTGGCTCGCGAAGCGAGACTGAGGGTGGTCCAGGTCCGTGGCCTAGGGCTACGCCCAAGCTAATTGAAATATTCGTGCATCATACAGCGTACAGTTAAACCATGTTCCCTCTGCTCGAAACCCTGGTCGCCGTATACGAGGTGGGTCAGTTCACGCTGGCCGCCGATGAGCTGAAGGTATCGCAGTCGACGGTGTCGTCGCGTATCGCCCAATTGGAGCAGATGGTCGGCGCGCCGCTGTTCGTGCGCAATGCGAAAAGTGACGTGACGCCCACACAGGCCGGGCGGATGCTGTACCAGACTGCCATCGGCATCGACGGATTATGGCGGGATACGCGTGAGCAGATCGCCCGCGTGCAGGAGGCGCGTGAGCCGCTGGCCGTGTCGTTCTCGCACACGACCGCGGCGATTCTGCTGCCGAAGGCGTTGCCGGTGATGGCTCGGGACATGGACGGTTTCGACTTCGCTGTACACGTGATGAACTCGGATGCGATTCTCGAACAGGCCAGCATGAAGGCCGTGCAGCTCGGCGTGGTGGAAAAGCCGATCGTGAACGATTCGGTGGACCGCGTCACCCTGTGCGAGGACCGGCTGGTGTTGGCGGGGGAGCCTGACGGCGTGTGGATGGTGCGCGAACACGGTTCCGGCGTGCGGTATTACACGGATCTGTATTTCAAGACCGCTCAGGTTGTGCCTGCACGCACGATGGAAGTGTCCAGTAATGCGGCGATTGTGCCGCCGTGCCGGCGGGCGTGCCGGTGCAGCGGGAGCTTGGCGATGAGTTTGTGCGGCGGTTCTATGCGCTGGTGCCGAGATCCGGTCTGACGCACGATCAGCGGGAGTTGGCGGAGACGATTATTGCTGCGCTGCGCGGGTAGTCAGATAGTCGACTGAGGGGAGGTTGCGAACGTTGTTTCTCTCCCTCCGTCCGCCTGCGGCGGCCACCTCTCTCATCAGAGGGAGATCAATTAGGTATCGACAAAATCGATGATATGTATTGGTTGCAATGATTTGACCGATGTAAACGCTTGAGCTTCAATAGACATCATGAGAGAGTTCTGTACAAAATGGTGGAAGCGCATTGCCACCGTTGACATGCTGTTCATTGGTGTTCTGACTCTGCTGGCCTCGCTGTTCGCCTCCTGGCTCAAGCAGTTCCCCGGATTCAGCCTGTTCGGCGCGCTCATCATCGCGCTGCTCATCGGTATGATCATCCAGTTCCCGATCCGCAGTGCCTACGTCGGTTCCAATGATGGCCGCAAGGCAGGCGTCAAGGACGCCGCTGGCCTGATTTCCAACAAGCTGCTGCGCCTCGGCATCATCCTGCTCGGTTTCAAGCTCAACCTCGCCGTGCTGTTCACGCAGGGCATCAAGTGTCTGCCGATCGCCGCTGTGGTCGTTACGCTGACCATCATCGTGTGCTATGCCATCGCCCGCAAACTCGGTGTCGACCCGATGCTCGCCATCCTGACCGCCGGTGGCACCGGCATCTGCGGTGCGGCCGCCGTCATGGGCCTGGCCGGTTCCATCAAGGTGCCTGAGGACAAGCAGGACGAGAAGGACAACGACGTGACCATGGCCGTGGCCATCGTAGCCATTATGGGTACTGTGTTCGCGTTGCTGGAGATCGCGCTCGGCCCGCTGACCGGCATGACCAAGGACCAGCTGGGCATCACCGCCGGTGCTTCCCTGCACGAAATCGCCCACGCGGTCGCGGGCGGCGACGCGTTCGGCGCGGTGGACATCGCCACCATCATGAAGCTTTCCCGCGTGCTCATGCTTGTGTTCGCGGCCATCATCATCGCCATCTGGTGGGAGAAGAAGCATTCCGAGGTTCAGAGCACCGGCAAGAAGACCGTGGCCTTCCCGTGGTTCATGCTCGGCTTCATCGGCGCTTCGATTATCGGCACCTTCGTACCGTTCGTCACCTCCATCACCCCGCAGCTCGTGGACTTTGCGTACATCGTGCTCGGCATGGCCATGGCCGCGCTCGGCATCAACGTGAACTTCAAGGCCATCGCTTCCAAGGGCAAGAAGCCGATGCTCGCCAGCTTCCTGACATCGATTCTGCTCATGTGCTTCGCTGCAGGTGTTGCGATGCTGTTCTTCTGATAAGCGCTCCAAATACAAATAGGCGAAGGCGAACGACAGTGAGCAATTGGAATGTGTCACCTAAAAATCACGTACTTGCACAACGGATAACCCCAGCCGAACTGGCAGGCCATCGCAATGAACTTCACCACATATGGACTCAGCCCGGTCGCACCCGGCATCCAGCCGATCAGCAGCGTGCTGAACGTGAAGTTCCAGATCCACAGCAGCACGAACAGCGCCACGGAACGGGTGAAGTTGCTGGACGATTTGAATGTCACGTTGCGGTTCATCACGAAGTTGTAGGTCGCCGAACACACCACGGCGATGCCGTTGGCGATCTGTGAGGGTACGCCGATCAAGTGCAGAATGGCGAACGTCGCATACTCCACAATGGTCTGCGTGGCGGAAACACCCACATACTTGCCCAGCACGGCGAGTCCATTTTGCTTCGGGGTTGCCGTGCCCACGGTATTTTCCGCAGTATTCGTTGTGGTCGAGGTATTTGTGGCGCCCACACCTTGATTCGGCTTCACATCCGCTCCATTGTTCGCCATGCCCATATACCTCCCGGATGTACCTGTGACGTTCGACCTCGCAATGATACCGCTGACCGCGTCGGGAATCGGCGTGGCGGTCAGACGAGAAAACCGCAGGCCGCAGCAACGACCGGCACACCCAGCGACAGCACCAGATAGGCCGCTGCGGTGGGGTAGCGGTGTTTGCGGAAGAGCGTCACCATTTCGTTGATTGCGGTCGAGAACGTGGAGAAGCCGCCGAGGAAACCGGTGGCCAGCACTAGCCGCCATGGTTCATCAAGTGTCCCGCCGAGTGCCAGCGCCGCGACCAAACCGGCTAGGAATCCGGCGATGAGATTGATGGTGAACGTGGAAAGTGGGAATGCGCGCTGCCAGTACGTTTTGATGGTCACGTCAAGCAGATAGCGGCAGGAGGCGCCTACGCCGCCGCACAGGCAGACCAAGATTGGTAGGAATACGGTCATCACGCCTTACCTCCCTTGCTGGTCGTAGCGGCATTCGTATCAGCGGACGCTTCGGCGGATACGTTCGAGGAGCCGGCCAGATACGTTCCTGCCCACACGCCGGCAGACGCACAAACCAGACCCAGCGCGAACGTCACCAGTAGATAGGCAATGCCGGCCGCCACCTGACCGTCGCGGATTGCGGTAAAACCTTCCAGCGCGAGTGTCGACATCGTAGACAAACCACCGCATACGCCCATGCCGAGTCCGCGACTGGCAAGTTCTTTGGAACGTGCGCCGAACCGGGAAGCGCCGGCCAAGTAAGCGGTCAACCCTGCATAGCAGAAGCAAGCCAGCATGTTGGCCACAAACGTGCCGGTATGGAAGCTGCCAGCCGCGGGAATCTGTGCGAACGCATAGCGGATAGCGGTGCCGATCGCACCGCCGCAGAAGACGACCAACACAATATCAAGATGAATATCGGGGAGCTTGCGCGCCGGGGGAGTGGTCGTGTGCGTAATCGGCCGGGCACCTGCGGATGGGGATTGCGAATCCATAATAGCCTTTCCTGAAACCGCTGAATCCTGCTGAAGACACAACGATTCCATGCAATATCAAATCGTGTGTAGGAACTATCAGCAGTGTGCGGTTCGAAACGAGTTCAGGCGGGTTCCATCGCCGGTTCCTTAGCCTACTCGTGGCGGCGACAACAAACGGCAGCAGTATCTCGGATATTGGCCTATCGCGGTGGATTTCGGCAAGAGACTTCTGCAACGCCGATGAACTTGGTTGCCGTGAGGCGATAAAGCACGTAGATGAATTGCTTGGTTGCTTCCATACCTCGTGGGTATGGCTCAACATGGTTTATGGCTATTGGCTAATACAGATCGATTGTCGTTTAATGGAACATGAGGATAACGGGCCCTAATCGCTCGGTGCCGGAAACAAGGAGTTGTGAATATGTCTGAAACCATGAAAGCCGCGATTTTCGTTGAGCCTGGCAAGATGACCGTGGAAGAAGTGCCAAAGGCGGCACTTCAGCAGGATGATGACATCGTGATTCGCATGGTGCGCACCTGTGTATGCGGCTCTGATTTGTGGTTCTTCCGTGGGCTGAGCGGACAGGCCGCACACAGTCAGGTGGGCCACGAAGCCATTGGCGTGGTCGAGGAGACTGGCGCGGCGGTCGAATCCGTTAAGCCAGGTGATTTCGTGGTCGTGCCATTCCCGTACAGCTGCGGCAAGTGCCCGGTATGCAAGGCCGGCTTCGAATCCGTGTGCCCGCACGGGGGCTACTTCTCCGCTTGTCAGGCCGAATACCTGCGTGTGCCCGAGGCGGACGGCACCGTGGTCAAGGTGCCCGGTTCACCGGAAGATTATTCCGATGAACAGCTCGCATCGCTGCTGACCATTTCCGATGTGATGTCCACCGGTTATCACGCGGCGGTTTCTGCCGAGGTCAAGCCCGGTGACACAGCCGTGGTCATGGGCGATGGTGCAGTCGGCCTGTGCGGTGTGATTGCCGCCAAGATGCGTGGTGCCACGCGCATTATTGCCATGAGCCGTCACGAGGATCGCGCGGCGCTCGCCCGCGAATTCGGTGCGACTGATATCGTGCCCGAGCGTGGCCAAGAGGCTATTGACAAGGTGCTGGAGATGACCGGTGGCTATGGTGCGGACGCGGTGCTCGAATGCGTGGGCTCCAAGCAGTCCTTCGACACGGCGATTGGCCTGATTCGCCGCGGTGGCGTGATTGGTCGTGTGGGTCTGCCGCACGACGTGGAGATCAGCGCCGAAGGCACGTTCTACGGCAACATCGGCATCAAGGGCGGCCCGGCTCCCGTGCGCCACTACGATATTGACGGTGGTCTGCTGGATGCGGTGCTTAAAGGCGAGATTAACCCTGGCCGCGTGTTCACCGCCGAATATGACCTCGACCATATTCAGGACGCTTATGAGGCCATGGACCAGCGCAAAGTTATTAAGGCGTTGATCCGGTTCTAATCGCGTGGTGTGACGGGGTTTACCGCAGTGGTATTTAACGTCCGTATGTATGCGTCCCCTTTGTAAGGCCGCATACATACGGACGTTGTGATGTGTCTGACGCGGTTTACGCTGAACGATTGTGGTGACGCAAACCGGTCACCTGTTACTCGGCGAGCAGTGCCTTGTACTGTGCAGCGGACTGGGCGAGGGCCTCGTCGGTGATGCCGAAAGCGCCGCACGTGGCGAACGGCTTGAGTCAGGTCGCGCCGATGTATAAGCCGTGCCCTCGATCGGAATAAGCAGCTGCTCGATGGGGTAGTGGCCGGGGTGCCGGTCTGGTAGGCCGATTCCGGCGAACCGGTGGACACTGCGCATCGCGTCGGGAACCGTGGCCAAGGCGTACACCGAACTCGCCGACTGCGGCATCATCGACACCGGTGCCGGCCGCGCGGCGCGTGTAAAACGGGTCAAGCCGATTCCCGAACCGCTGGTGCGCGCGGCCAAGACCTATGCCGACGAGGCCCGCCGGCTTGGCGCGAGCCTCGATGACGCCTTCAACGCCCTGTGCGCGCAGTGGTAAAGCGCGCACCGATGCGAAGCCTACACGGGGTGCACCGTCAGCGAAAAGTCGCCGATGGTGCTGACGGTCGAGGGTGAGGCCAGATTGCAGACATCTCGCAAGCAGTACGTGGCATACAGCGGAAGATAGGTTGTTCCGCCGTCCTGCGCAATATTGGAGCGGGACAGCACCACGCCCTGCGAGATGCGATATTCGGCATTGGCCAATACGGCGTCGATGGCGGCGTGCGTGCGGTAGCTGCGCCCCGACTTGACCTCGAACGGCATCACAGAATCGGCGTTCGTGTCAGCGATGAAATCGACTTCACCATGTTTCTTTGCCATGTAGTAATACAGCGGAATGCCTTGCGCCGTCAGCTCCTGAGCAATCACGTTCTCGTAGATGGCACCCAGATTCGGTGAGGAATCATCAAGGTATGCGGCTTGCGCGGTCGGTTGCGGGTATCGTGCCATGAGCATACCGGTATCAGACTGGTACAGTTTGAACTTCGGTGATTGCGCCGTGCGTTTCAATGGTGTTTTCGGCTCGGTGACGCAGTTGGTTTTCAATGCCACACCCGCATCGACAAGCCAAAGAAAATCCTTCTGATTGCGGTCGTACCGAGCACCGGGGCTGATGGAGGAGACGGCGAATCTGCCGTTACCGTCAATCAGCTGAGTGGGGAGCTGGTCGAAGATCTCCTGCACCTGCAATGCGCGATTGCCTGCGTACTGCGAAATATCGTGGCGATATTGCCGGTTCAACTCGTTCTGCACCGCGCGCACAGCCGCCAAATCACCCTTGGTGTCCAGAAAACGTTGCACGACTTCCGGCATGCCGCCGACTACCAGATAGGTGCGGAAGTTCGTCATCATTGCATCGTGAATGTACCGGTCGATTGGCGTGACCGACCGGCAGGATTCTCGGATGTTTTCAAGTGTCGACTTCTGTACGCCGATGGCCCAACAGAATTCCTCAAAATCCATGGGACGCATGGTTTTTTCGATGACCGAGCCAACGGGGTAGGAGCGTACGCCCTTGAACTCAGTGCCGAGCATGGAACCGGAGAACACATAATCGAAACGGCCATCGGCCACCAGAAACTTGACCATGGTCATCACATCCGGTGCCTCTTGCACCTCGTCGATGAAAATCAACGTATCACCGGGAATGAGCGTTGAAGGTGAGAACAAGGTAAGGCGGCTGATGAACTCCTGCACGTCGTTCGCCGATGCGAGCGCTCGGGCCGCCTGCTTGTTCTCGTACAGGTTGATTTCAAGGTAATGGGCGTATTCGTGCTTGGCGAACTCGCGTACCGCGTAGCTCTTGCCGATCTGGCGAGCGCCGGTCAGCAGCAGTGCTTTGCCGGTACCGCTCCGCTTCCATTCCAGCAGATCGTCCGAGATTTTGCGCTCAAGCATGGCAGCTCCTTTCCGAATCCCTTATGAGGGTAGCATTTTCTGCCTTGTATGTGCAAAATGCCGCATTTCAAAATGGGGCTTTGGTGCAAAATGCCGCATTTTAAAGTAGGGTTTTGGTGCAAAATGCCGTGTAAATGGTGAATTGGACGTGCTTGTAAGGGGAGCTGGATGATCGTGCGGCTGGATGACCTTGTAACTAAATGATTGAACGATTGCGCGGCCGTCGTTTGCGTGGCCGCAAAGTTGTGTGGGCTGTTCGCGAATTATGCGCGGTCGGCCGTCATGTGCCTGCGCTTGGGGTGCTCGATAAGTAGCGCTCGCTTCTTGGCGTCCTCGGCGGTCGAAGCCGGTACGCCGTCGGAGGAGGCGTCGATGATGCGCTGCAGGTAGCCGTATAGGGTGTGCAGCTCGTCGTCATTCAGACAGTCCAGCATAGAGGGGCCTGATCAAAACCAGTTCACGAGGTCCTTTTTGCTTTAATCCCCGCTGAGAGCGCGTAGCGCCGGAGGATGATCGGATGCCGCGACGCCGAATCAAGATTCAGCCGCTCGCCGACCAGCCCGACCAGCAAGGAACCGGATTCGCGCATCGGCGGCATGCGCGCTGCTATTCGCGCTGAAACAGCATGGCATGGGTGCGCTGACACCGCGCCGGCGCAAAGGCCATCAGTGAAACTGGGGAATCGGATTGCAGGTGGCGGACGGTGCCCAAGACGAAAGATTCTCGTCCGGCGTTCAGCCGCCGTCGTTGGCCGTGATGATACTGGAGACCATGAAACTCAGGCGGCGGCAGCCAAGGGCGAAGTCGAGAAAGAGGTGACGGCGTGACACTTGAACAGAGGTCAGATAGCGCGGCGGCAGGCCACGAGGCATGTGACCAGCCGATCAGGAGCCTGGAAATCCTCAACCAATGCGTTCCGCTGTTCGAGACGCTGAAGGATCCGAACCGGCAGCAGTTGCTGGTGCAATTGGTGTGCCATGGGCCGCAGACGGTGGGGGAGCTGGCCGAATCGTCGGCACTGTCCCGCACGGCCGTGTCCCATCACATCAAACTGCTGGAACAAGCCGGATTCATCGAAATCAGCAAAGACGCCACCCGCCGCATTTGCTCGGTGCGTGCGGATCGATGGCTGCCGCTGCTCGATGAACTGTCTTCCGCCCTGAAAGCCGACCTTGCGGCGGCGGAGCAGTGCCGAGCATGAGCGACGATCAACGGCCGCAGGCGATTGAGGTGCGCGGTGCGCGCGTGCATAACCTCAAGAACATCGACATCGACATTCCGCTGGGCGAACTGGTGGGCGTGGCCGGCGTCTCCGGTTCGGGCAAAAGCTCTCTGGCGCTCGGCGTGCTGTATGCGGAAGGTTCGCGGCGCTACTTGGAAGCGCTGTCCACGTACACGCGCCGTCGACTGACTCAAGCCAGCCGCGCCCAGGTGGACGAAGTGCTGCATGTGCCGGCCGCGCTGGCCCTGCACCAGCGGCCCACTGTGCCCGGCATCCGTTCGACGTTCGGCACGATGACCGAATTGCTCAACAGCCTGCGACTCCTGTTTTCCCGCGTCGCCTCGCACGTGTGCCCGCATTGCGGGGCGCGCAATGAACCGACGCTGAACGTGGCGGCCGGCCTGCCCATCACCTGTGCTGGCTGCGGCAAGGAATTCCACGCGCCCGGCGCCGAATTGCTCGCCTTCAACTCGGCCGGCGCCTGCCCGACCTGCTCCGGCACCGGCATCGTGCGCGAAGTAAACCGCGCGGCCCTGGTCCCGGACGAGTCGAAAAGCATCGACGACGGCGCGGTGCTGCCATGGGGTTCGCTCATGTGGGACCTCATGAAACAGGTGTGCGGCGCGATGGGCGTGCGCACCAACGTGCCGTTCAACGAACTCACACCCGAAGAACGCGACATCGTATTCAACGGGCCGGCCGTCAAAAAGCATATTCTTTACAAGCCGAAGAAAGGCGACGATTTCGCCGAACTCGACTTCACCTACTTCAACGCCGTGTACACGGTGGAGAACGCGCTCGCCAAAGCCAAGGACGAGAAGGGCCTGAAGCGTGTGGTCCGGTTCCTCAAGGAAGGCCCATGCGCCGACTGCGGCGGCACACGACTGAGCGTCGCCGCCCGGGCCCCGCATGTGCGCGGGCTGAACTTGGCCGAAGCCGGCGCGATGACCTTGGACGCGGCGGCGGATTGGGTGCGCGGAGTGCCGGAATCCCTGCCCGCCGACATGCGGCCGATGGCCGCCAACATCTGCGAATCGTTCTTGGATGTGGCCCGACGGCTGCTCGATCTGGGCCTCGGCTATCTGGCGCTTGACCGCGCCGGCGCCACGCTTTCGACCGGCGAACGCCAGCGTGTGCAGCTCGCCCGGGCCGTGCGCAACCGCACCATCGGCGTGCTGTATGTGCTCGACGAGCCATCCATCGGTCTTCATCCCTCGAACGTGGACGGGCTGCTCGGCGTGATGCACGACTTGGTGGCGGACGGCAATTCCGTGGTGGTCGTGGACCATGATGTGCGTGTACTCAAAGCGTGTGACCATCTTATCGAAATGGGGCCGGTTGCCGGTGCCGAAGGCGGGCATGTGATCGCGCAAGGCACGGTCGGCGAGGTGGCGGCGAACCCCAGTAGTCGCATTGCGCCGTTCCTATCCGACCAGGTGAGTGCGCGTATACGTGAACGTGTGGCCGAATCGCAAGTGTTCAGCCTTGGCCACATCCGCATGACAACCAGTCAGCTGCATACGGTCAAACCGTTGGACGTTGATATCCCGCGCGGCCGGCTCGTGGCGGTGACCGGCGTCTCCGGCTCCGGCAAAACCACGATGGTACTCGAATCGCTGATTCCCGCACTCAAAGCGCAGGCGGCGGGGGAGCTGTTGCCGGAACACGTGCGCGAGCTTGAGACCGAGGGCATCCGTCGTGCGAATCTCATCGATGCCACGCCGATCGGCGCGAACGTGCGTTCTACCGTGGCCACTTATGCCGATATTCACGACGAATTGCGGCGCGCCTTTGCCCGATGTGAGGCGGCTAAGACGGGCGGCTGGAAGGCCGGCGATTTCTCATACAATACCGGCCGACTGCGTTGCCCTACGTGCGACGGCACCGGTTCGATCTCGCTCGACGTGCAGTTCCTGCCGGATGTGACCATCGAATGCCCGGATTGCTGCGGCTCCCGGTACGCGCCCGAAGCTGATGCGATTCGGCGTGCGGTTAAGGGAGAATCTCGCCTTTCGTTGAGTTTGCCCCAACTCATGGCAATGAGTGTGGACCAGGCTCTGGCCGTGACCAGCGACCTCAAGAAGGTTCACGCACGTCTGACCATCCTGCACGATCTGGGTCTCGGCTACCTGACGCTCGGCGAACCGACCCCGGCGCTTTCGGGCGGCGAAGCCCAGCGGCTGAAACTCGCCAGCGAAATGGGCAAGGCCCAGTTGAACGCGGTATTCGTGTTCGACGAGCCGACCATCGGCCTCCATCCGCTCGACGTTCGCGTGCTGCTGGGCGTGTTCGACCGGCTCGTGGTGAGCGGCGCGACCGTCGTGGTCATCGAACATGACCTCGACGTGATCGCCAACGCCGATTGGGTGATCGACATGGGGCCGGGCGGCGGCGAAAGCGGCGGACGCATCGTCGCCACCGGAACGCCGGAACAGGTCGCGGCCAATCCGAACAGCATCACCGGGCGGTATCTGCGCTGACTTGTATGGCGGTCACGCGCCTTTGCATAGGACCCTGCGCGAGTAGGATAGCCGTCCATGGTGCAGATTCATGGCATTAGACGCGCAAGCGCGGACGCGAAATATCGGCAGATGACCGGGCAGCCGGTCAAACCGCTGATCCTCAAACTATGCCTGCCGGCCGTCATTTCCAATCTGGTGACTACTGCATACAACCTGACTGATACCTTTTTCATCGGCCAGCTCGGCACCGCGCAGTCCGGTGCTATCGGCATCGCGTTCTCCATCATGACCGTGATGCAGGCGCTCGGCTTCTTCTTCGGCAACGGCGCGGGCAACTCGATGAGCCGCGAACTCGGCAAGCAGAACAATGATCGCGCCTCCCGACTACTGGCCGTGGGCTTTGCGGGCGCGGTGATCTCCGGTCTGGTGATTGCCACAATCGGACTGCTGACCCTGCGGCCACTTGTCGTCATGCTGGGCTCGACCTCGACGATCGCCCCATACGCCGTGCAATATCTGACGCCGTTGCTGGTCGCCGCACCCTGCGTGTGCGGTTCGTTCGCACTCAACGGATTGTTGAGATACCAAGGTCAATCGGCGTTCGGCATGATTGGTCTGGTGTCCGGCGCGCTGTTGAATTTCCTGCTTGCGCCATTGTTCATTTTCGTGGCCGGTCTGGGGATTTTCGGTGCCGGCCTCGCCACCGCCATCTGCCAGACGGTGAGCTTCACGATTCTGACCACGATGAGCCGCAAATTCGGCGTGATGAAACTGTCCCTGCGCAATTGCAAACCGGATATGCTGCTCATGCGCGAAGTGGCTGGCGGCGGCCTGCCTTCGCTGATCCGCCAAGGCGCCGGCTCGATTTCCGTGACTTGCGTGAACATTGCCGCCAATCCATTCGGCGACGCGGCCATCGCCGGCATGGCCATCGTGATGCGCATCATGTTGGGCGCCAATTCGGTGATCGTGGGTCTCGGCCAAGGCTTTCAGCCGGTATGTGGTTACAACTACGGGGCCGGCCTGTTCGCGCGAGTCAAAGAGGGATATTGGTTCTGCGTGCGGCTCGCCACCTGCGTGCTCGTGGCGTTGGCAGCGCTGCTGTGGATTTTCGCGCCGCAACTGGTCGAGATCTTCCGTTCCGACCCAGCCGTGGTGGCGGTGGGCGTGGCCGCGCTGCATATTCAATGCTGCACGGTGATTCTCAATGGCTTCAACATGATGGGCAATATGATGACCCAGACCATGGGCCGCACCGGCATCGCCTCGTTTCTGGCCTTGTGCCGGCAAGGCCTGTTCCTGGCACCGATTGTGCTGATTCTGCCGATGATATTTGGCGTGCTTGGTGTGGAGATGGCGCAATCGGTGTCCGACGTGCTGACATTCGTGGTCACCATCCCGTTCATGCGGCGAATCCTGCACGAATTGCGGTGAATGGTAGATGGCAACTATGAATAATCGAAGTGCAAAGCGGGTGCCGGGCGTTCCTTCTCCCGCGTATATCGAATCGCTGTACCGCACCATGGCTGCCGCCCTTGGCCCGACCGGATGGTGGCCGGCTGAAACCACATTCGAGATTATGGTGGGCGCGGTGCTGACGCAGAATACGGCGTGGGGCAATGTGAATCGTTCGCTTGCGGCGTTGAACGCGGAGGGTGTGCTCGAACCCCATAAGCTGGCGATTATGGGGCCAGCGCATCTGCAGGAACTTATTCGCCCGTCCGGCTTTTATGTCAACAAATCCAAGACGGTACAGTCACTGAGCCGATGGTATGTGGAGCGTTGCGGAGCCTCACCTGAGGGCGCGGCAGATATTCCCGACGCCGAATTGCGGACCGAATTGCTCGGATTATTTGGTATCGGGGGCGAAACGGCCGACGACCTGATGCTATATGTGTTTTCGCGCCGCACATTCGTGGCCGATACTTATGCTCGCCGACTATTCGCCTTCCTCGGATTTGATGTGCCAGCCGGCTATCTGGCATTCCACAAGGCCTATTCGCTCGTGGTGCTGGATACGAGCCTCAGTGTCAAGGATTTGCAGGAATTCCATGGGCTCATTGACGAGTTCGGCAAGGCCTACCGCGACGACGCGGCCAAAAGCGAGTCCTTTTTGGGTGGATGGAGGGCTTGACTGCACGGCGAATCGTTCTCAATAAGAAAAGTGTGAGGCCCGCACGGTGCCAATCGCACATCTGAATCCTTGACTGGCTGCGCTCGATGCTGGGTGTCGAAAACGAGTCTGTGACAGAATAGTTCGACCGACGCAATCGCCAAAACGCCGAACAGGAGCCAATGATGACCGAAGACAAGCCGATCGCCAAGCCGATTATCGATGATGCGACGCGCGAGAAAATGGCGCTTATGTTCTCTGGCGAGGTCTACCTGCCGGATGATGTGGACGGCTTTTTTGATCTGCAGGCCGCCCAGCGTGATCTCCAGCTCGAACTCAACGCCACGCCGCTGACCAACCCGAAGCGCCGTACCGAACTCATGCAGGCGTTCTTCGGCGCGGCGGGGGAGGGTCTGTACCTCGAATGCCCGGTGTATGCGAACTGGGGCTGCAATACTTATTGGGGCGAGCGCTGTTACGCCAACTTCAACCTGACGCTGGTGGACGATGGTGAGATCTTCATCGGATCCCACACCATGATCGGCCCCAACGTCACGCTTGTAGCCACCGGCCATCCCGTGCGTCCGGACCTGCGCTATCAGGGTGCCCAGTATTCGTTGCCCGTCCACATCGGCGAGAACGTCTGGATCGGCGCGAATGTCACCGTGCTGCCCGGGGTCACCATCGGGGACAACGCGGTCATTGGCGCCAACTCGCTGGTCACCAAGGACATCCCCGCCAACACGGTCGCCTATGGCAGCCCGTGCAAGGTAATTCGCGAAATCAACGAACGCGACGACGTCTACTACTGGCGCGACCGCCAATTCAGTGAGCGTTTTAAGCTCAAAGAGCAGTAGCGCGAAAGCTCACTCCCACACGTCGAGCTTGCGATTTTTGTAGAAATACTCGCGGTCCTTGTCGCCGATTTCACGCACGACCTCGCAGGGCGCGCCGTAGGTGACGGAGTTGGCGGGGATGGAATGTGTCACGACCGAACCGGCGCCAATCACGCAATTGTCGCCGATGGTCACTCCCGGCAGAATCGACACGTTCGCGCCGACCCACACGTTGCGCCCGCTGATCACCGGAATGCAATACGTGTAATGGTGCTCGCGCAGCACCGGCAACACGGGGTGGCCGGCGGCGCATTAGCACGGGGAACGGTTGAACGAGAAGTGGATTGGCATGTGATGGTATCGAACATACTGATGCGTGTGCCGCCGAGCCTGTCCAGATGGCTGCCTATATGAACCAGTGACAGAAAAGCACGGGAACGCGAGCGAGAGGAGTGTGCATGGGGCAGTTCGGCGTCATGATTGGCCAGTTAGTCGGATTTCTGATCATGCTGATGGTCGGGTATGGATGTGTGAGGCTTCGATTCTACGGTCAGACGGCGTTGGACGGCATGTGCTCGTTGCTGCTCAACGTGCTCATCCCCGTGCTTGTGTTTTCGAACGCCGTCGATGGTGCGGACCGCGCGCAGCTTGCCTCTAACTGGGGCGTGATGCTGCTGACCGCCGTGATGTACGCGCTGCTCATCCTGGTGTTCTGGCTGGTCGCCGAACTGTTGCGGCTCAAAGGTTCGCGTAGCCATGTATTTCAGGCGTCGCTTATTTTCGGCAACGCCGGATTCATCGGCATTCCGTTGATTATGGCACTTTGGCCGCAGAACGGCGCGATTTACGTGGCGCTGATGTCGATCATCGACCAGACGCTGCTCTGGACGTACGGCGTATGGCTGTGCGAGCCGGTCGCCGAAACGACTGGCGGCAACGCGATTGGCGCGCGAGGTGCGGTCGCGAACGGTTCGGTGAACGGCGCCGGTTCGGTGGGCAATGCTGGTTCGGCGAGCAATGCCGCAAACGGTGGTTCTCCGGTGGCCGTCCGCCCCTCGCCAGGCACCCGCGTCCTCGGCCTGCTTAAACGATTCGTCAATCCCGCCTTCATCGGCGTGATGCTCGCCCTGATTCTGATTCTGCTCGGCGTCAAGGTGCCGGACATCATCCTGAAGCCGCTGCACACCATCGGCAATATGGCCACGCCGATGTCGCTAATCTACTTGGGCGGCCTGTTCGCGCTGACCAAGTGGTGGGGTGTCCTCAAACGCTACGAACTCTATGCTGGCCTAGTCGCCAAGATGATCGCATTCCCGCTCGCCTTCTACGCGCTACTGACCGCGCTGACCGGCGCATTGCCGCAACTGCCGATCACCCATGACATGGTGCTGATGATTACGGTCATCGCCGGACTGCCGACCATGACCACCATTGCCATGTTCACCGGTCGCAAGAACAACATGCCCGAGTATGCGGTCGGCTTCGTGCTCGTAAGCACGCTGTTCTCGCTGGCCTCCCTGACGATTGTGTCGGCAGTTGTGTTCTGAATTGTCCCCTTCGACGAAAAGAATGCCGGGGGCCTCCGGCGCTTGGAATTTCATCGACGCCGCCAACGACTCGGCATCCGAGGCGGCCGTGCCGTATTTCAAGGAGATATTCGATTACGCGCGCACGCTCGATCCGCAGCATCGTCCTCTGACCTACACCAATCTGATGATGGCCGCCGCAGGCAAAGACAAGTGCCATCAATTCGCGGATGTCATCTGCCTGAACCGGTATTACGGCTGGTATATGCAAGGCGGGTATCAGCTCATCGGAGCCAAGAAGGCCTTCATCGACGAGATGAACCAATGGATGAACACCGAACCCAACAAGCCATTCCTGTTCACCGAATACGTTGCGGACACCGATGCCGGTGCGCACAAGCTGCCAAGCGTGCAGTGGAGTGAGGAATACCAGTGTGAGTACCTCACCATGCAGCACGAAGTGTTCGACATGTTCGAGGCAGTGGTGGGCGAGCAGGTATGGAACCTCTGCGACTTCCAAACCGGTGAAGGCATCATGCGCGTCGACGGCAACAAGAAGGGCGTCTTCACTCGCGACCGTCAGCCCAAAGCCGCCGCCTATGTACTCAAGGAGCGTTGGGAGACTAAGTAGCGGCCCGCCCCTGGAATATTCCAGGAGCAACGCACATCGCATAACATACAACGCAACATACGAAAAAGAACCTCGTGAAACGAATTTCACGAGGTTCTTTCTAGTTACGCTGAATGACTCCCATTAGACTCCCACAAGAGAAGAGCAATGGCGAAATCCCAACGTTGCTAAGCTCTCAAACTCAGATGTGGAAGTAGAGCTCGTACTCGAGCGGGGTCGGGGCCAGGCGAGCCTGGTCGATCTCGTCGCGCTTGAGGCCAATCCAGGTCTCGATCAGGTCGTCGGTGAACACGTCGCCGGCGGTGAGGAAGTCGTGGTCCTCTTCCAGGGCGTCCATAGCCTCGGCCAGGGAGCTTGGCACCTGCTTGATGCCAGCGTGCTCTTCCGGCGGCAGCTCGTAGAGGTCCTTGTCGACCGGCTCCGGAGGCTCGATGTGGTTCAGGATGCCGTCCAGGCCAGCCATCAGCTGAGCGGAGAAGGCCAAGAACGGGTTGCAGGACGGATCCGGAGCGCGGAACTCGATGCGCTTGGCAGCCGGGGAGGTGCCGGCCAGCGGAATACGGATGGCGGCAGAACGGTTACGAGCGGAGTACACCAGGTTGACCGGAGCCTCGAAGCCCGGAACCAGACGGTGGTAGGAGTTCAGGGACGGGTTGGTGAAGGCCAGCACGGAGGAGGAGTGCTTGATCAGACCGCCGATGTACCAGCGAGCCAGATCGGACAGGCCAGCGTAGCCCTTCTCGTCGTAGAACAGCGGCTTGCCGTCCTTCCACAGGGACTGGTGGCAGTGCATACCAGTGCCGTTGTCGCCAGCGATCGGCTTCGGCATGAAGGTCGCAGCCTTGCCGGCCAGAGCGGCGGTCTCGTGGACGACGTACTTGTACTTCATCAGGTCATCGCCTGCGTGCTGCAGGGTGTTGAAGCGGTAGTTGATCTCCTGCTGACCAGCGCCGGCCACCTCGTGGTGGGAACGCTCGAGAATCAGGCCGACCTTCTGCAGGTTGGCGACCATATCGTCGCGCAGGTCCTGAGTGTGGTCAATCGGCGGAACCGGGAAGTAGCCCTTCTTGACGCGGTTCTTGAAACCGATGTTCGGGGTGCCGTCTTCCTCAACGTCAACACCGGAGTTCCACGGAGCTTCGATGGAGTCGACCTCGTAGAAGGAGCGGTTCATGCCGTTCTCGAAGCGGACCTTGTCGAAGATGAAGAACTCGGCCTCAGGAGCGAAGGAGGCGGTGTCGGCGATACCGGTGGACTTCAGGTAGGCCTCGGCCTTGCCGGCAACCTGGCGCGGGTCGCGGGAGTACGGCTCGTCGGTCAGCGGGTCGACGATGGAGAAGGCCACGTCAAGGGTCTTGTGCTTGCGGAACGGGTCAACGAAAGCGGTCTCAACGTCCGGGACCAGCTTCATGTCGGACTCGTTGATGGCCTGGAAGCCCTGAACGGAGGAACCATCGAACGGCATGCCGTCGGTGAAAGCGTCCTTCAGGAATTCGCTAGCCGGCACGGTGAAGTGCTGCTGAACGCCGATAAGATCGGTGAAACGGACGGAGACATACTCGATGCCTTCCTTGTTGATAAGGGCCTCGGCGTCTTCCTTGGACTTGAGTTCGGTCACGGGACCGCTCCTTTCGTATGAAATATAACGGTATCCATCGTAAAATCGTGCGTTTCGCCGGCTCGAAACTTGGGTTACGAGAATGTTTCGTGACTGTGGCCGACAATCGCGCAGGCGCGTTATTTCAACGAAACATCATTACAGAATGGAAACGGAGGCTATCGGGGGAGTGGGTAGAGGTGTCCGCAACGTGGACAGTGGATATTGACAGGTGACGTAGGTGGATGTATGTGGACGCGATTATGAGACATATGACGAAGCCCCGGAACCGATTGAACGGATTCCGGGGCTTCTGTGCGATTTGGTGGTGTGCTGCCGATCAGCGACCGCGCATCGCGCGGCGGGAGATCTTCTGCGGGTGGTTCGGGTCCATGCCCTTGGGGATGGCATAACCCTTCTTGGCCTGCAGCGTGCGCAGACGATCGTTCAGCGTTTCCATCTCGGCCTTGGTCAGCAGGAAGCGACGACGCGGATGAATCTTGGCGATCAGTGCGTTCTTGTGGTTCGTGGGCTCATAGCTCTTGGACTTGGTCACCGTGCTACGCAGCTTGTCCAGTGGCACCTGCTTGGGGCCGTGGCCCACGGAGATGCGGTACACCGGAATGGAGGAGCCGGCGGTGACGCCCTTGATATCGTGTTCCTGACGATCCATCGCCTTCATGATGCGACCGTATTCGCCTTCGCCGATCAGGTAGATGCCGTTCATCGAAGTGCCGCGCCAGATGGCATCCTTGGTCTTCGGGTCGATCCACACCGGTTCCTGCGGGAAGTCAAAGCCGGCTTTCTGCATGTTGCTCAGCACGCCGATGGCGGCACCAGGCTTGCCGTCAATCTGCTTGTAGCCGACTGCATCCGCGCGGCGGGTGAGCATCATGGTGGCCAGTAGCATGCCGAGCATGATGGCGGTGATCATGGTGAAGATCCAGGTCAGCCAGGTCCACTTGGCAATCAGACCGATGATGATCATCACGACTACAGGCAGCAGGAAAGCACCGGCCTCAAGCCACGGCAGGGCCTTGTCTTCCTTAGCCGTGTACTTGTAGATCTGGATGATCTGCTTGATTGTGCTCTGCTTCTTCGGCTTCGCGTCCTTTTCCGCCATCACTTCTTCCTTTGTTGGGACGAAACACACTAGACAACATCTTATCAGGTGCGCTGGTCTGGCTCAGCGCGTGTGCAGCGGCCGGTCGTCGGCTTTGAGCAGCGTCTCGCCCAGCGTCTCGCTGAAGGTGGGATGGGGATGGATGAGACGCGCGGCGTCGGAAAGCGGGGTGTGGTTGCCGACGAGCTGTTCCGCTTCGGCGATGATGTCGGAGGCCATCTGGGAGACCATGTGCACGCCGAGCACGCGCGGGGTGTCCGGGTTGGCCGCGTCGCAGCCGGAGACGATGGTCAGTGAACCGGCCGTGCCGCTCATCAGCATGCGCGCGTTCGCCAGCATCGGATAGTTGGTCTCCTTGATTTCAATGAGATCCTCTCTCGCCTGCGCCTGTTCGACGGTGAGCCCGACCGACGCCGCTTCGGGGAAGGAGAACACGATTTGCGGCACGGTGGCTTCGTCCACCGGCTTGGGATTGAGTCCGGCGATGGTCTCCGCGATGACGATGCCTTGCTCAAAAGCACGATGCGCCAGCGCGTGACCGGCCGTCACATCGCCCACCGCCCATACGCCCGGTTTGTCGGTGCGGCCGTACGCATCCGTGGCGACATGTCCGTGGTCGTCAATCGTCACGCCCCATGCTGGGTCGGTGATCGGGTCACGCCCGATGGCGACAAGGGCGATTTCGCCCCAGACGCTTTGTTCGCCGTCCTGGCCTTCGCGCGTGTAGTGCACGGTGGCACCAAGGTTCGCGCCGGTGTCCACATGGGTGACGCTGGCGCGGGTGATGATGTTCACGCCATGACGTTTGAGCTCACGGGTCAGCGTGGTGCCGGCTCTCCGGTCCCAGGCTGAGAGCACACGGTCCTTGCGAATCAGCAAGGTCACCTTCGAACCGGCGGCGTTCCACATCGAGGCGAATTCAAGGGCGATGGCCCCGGCGCCGATAATCACCGCCGACGAGGGAAATTCGTTGACTTCCAGCGCCTGTGTGGAGTCGATGAGGGCGCCGGCGAACGGGTTGCCGGGCAATGGGCGTGGCTTGGCACCGGTGGCGATGACGATGTTCGTGGCCGTGAGGTCCATCGTGGGGCCGCTGGGCTCGGGGACATCGGCCTTGTGATAGGTGAGGATGTCGCTTTGGTCGGGGGAAGGGACGAGGTGGACGATGTGGTTGGAAGTTGCTGGAGCGGTCTCATCCGCATGGAACGCGGCATTGGCTCGGAACACGGTGATGCCGCGATGGGCAAGCAGTCCGGCCAGTCCTCCCACCATCGTCTTGACCACGCGCAGGCGATAGTCGCGCAGCGTGCCGAAGTCGATGCCATTCACCGAGGCGTTGACGCCGAGCTCGGCCGCACGGTGCACGGTGTCGATGGTGTGGGTGGCGGTGATGAGCGCCTTGGAGGGGATGCAGCCACGGTTGAGACAGGTGCCGCCCACGGTGGCGTCACGCTCGATGAGTGCCACTTTCATGCCGAGTTCGGCGGCGCGCAGGGCTGTGGAATAGCCGCCGGGGCCGGCCCCGATGATGACCAGATCAAACTGTTCGCTCATGATTGCCTCCTTGGTGCATATAAGTATGGCTCCCATGCTAGGGAGCCATATGTGGCTATCGCCGCCACTTCGCCTAAAAACAGTCCACTGGACTGTTTTCTTTACGGCTCAGCCCCTCAACGAGGGGAGCCAGAGTATATATGGACATCAGTCTGCCGGCCAGTGACCGCGCTTCGGGTAACGCGGCTTGGGAAGCCTCCAACGACGCATCTGAATCGAACGGCTCCAAGCGTAGGAGAAGGAGCGGGAGCCCTTGGACACGGACTGTTCGCCGTACTTGGCGATGAGCTTGGCCTTGAGCTTGCGCCACATCAGCCATACGTCGATGATCACGGCAATCAGGTAACCGTACATAAGCGCCATCATGATGATGGAAGCCCACTGGTTCTGCATCAAAGAAGTGACGAACATGGAGACGATCAGAATCGCGAAGGCCACCGGGATGAACCATTCGCCAAGGTTGAAACGGGCATCCACATAATCACGGATGTAGATACGCCAAGGCAGGCGTTCCGCCTTGGGCATGTGGTTGATATCGCCCTTCTGCATCGCCTCGTACTCGGCGTTCTCCTTCTCACGCAGACGGGCTTTGGCGGCCTTGGCGCTGGCCTTGCGGTCCACCGGAACCAGCGGACGGATACCGGCGGCCTGAGCCTGCTTCATCTTCGGGGTAGGACGGCCTTTTTTCTCAGAAGGATCGGCGGTCTTCTTCGGGGCCTGCTCAACGGGAACTTGGGCCTCTTCTTTTTTCCTAAACGGATTCCATGTCATGCTTTGAGGTTACGGTGACGTTCAGACACTTGTATACTGGCGCAGCCATTGCAATGACGCCGCTTACACACATATAAAGGAGGACCATCATGGCAACGCTCACCGCTGACGAGATTCGTTCGCGCGTCGAAACCGATTGGAACCGCATCGTCAAGGTGCTGGCCGAAAAGGTTGCGCTGCAGTCGATTTCCGCCAAGGGCATCACCGCCGAACATATGAAGCGCTCCGCTGAATTCGTGGCAGACGAACTGCGCCTCGTGGGTGTGGATGCCAAGGTGGTCCAGGCTTCCAATGCCGACGGCACTCCGGGCGCATGGGAGGTCATCGGCTCGCATATCGTTTCTCCGGACGCCCCCACCGTGCTGCTCTACGCCCATCACGACGTGCAGCCTGTTTAAATAGGTTTGATTTTGCTTGATCATAGAAATAATTCTCCTTTTTTACTGTTTCGTGGCTCCGCCGATGACGGCGGCGGCATCGCCATCCACTCCGGTGCGCTGAAGGCTTTGGGCGACGACCTCAACGTCAATATCAAAGTGTTCATCGAAGGCGAAGAGGAGATGGGCTCGCCAAGCTTCATTCCCTTCATCGAGGCTCACCGCGACGAATTCGCCGCCGACGTGATTATCGTGGCCGATTCCGGCAACTGGTCGGCGGACATTCCTTCTTTGACCACCTCGCTGCGCGGCAACACCTGCGTGGACGTGACCGTGCAGGGCCTTGAGCACCCGGTGCACTCCGGTCAGTACGGCGGCCCGATTCTTGACTCCAACACGTTGGCCGCCATGCTCATCGCTTCCATGTACGACGAGAACGGCGATCTGGCCGTGCCCGGCGTGGCCGCGGAAGAGCCAATCGGCGGTTTGCAACGCGACCTTGACGAAACCACCGTGCGCGAGGATTCCGGCGTGGTGGCCGGTTACGAGTTCGCCGGCACCGGTTCGCTGGCCTCACGCCTGTGGACCAAGCCGTCCGTGACCGTGATCGGCTTCGACGCCCACCCGGTCGAGGGATCCTTCAACGTGATCGCCCCGGAGACCCGCTTCCGTCTGTCGCTGCGCACCGCGCCCACCCAGCGCCCTGAAGAAGCGCAGGAAGCACTGGCTGCATTCCTCGAATCCCACGCGCCGTTCGGCGCCAAGGTCACTGTCGAACGCGGCGAAAACGGCATGGGCTGGGCCATGGACCCGACCGCCGTGGCCACCAAAGACGCGCTGGAAGCCATGACCGAGGCCTTCGGCGTTGAGCCCATCAACAAGGGCGAGGGCGGCTCCATTCCGTTCATCCCCGAACTGCAGCGCATTTTCCCCAACGCTCAGGTGCTGGTCACCGGCCCCGAAGACCCGAAGGCCAACGCCCACAGCCCCAATGAGTCCATCTCCCTGCCCGGCCTCAAGAACAACGTGATCACCGAGGCTTTGCTGCTGGACAAGCTCGGCAAGTAGCCGAACCGCATCGGTAATGGTGGCGAGCTGCCGTCAGGTAGGTCACGGATGTGGCTATTGCCTTTGACGGCGGCTTGCTTTATAGTCGGGAGTTGACACGGGAGCTGCCGTTGGGCGGCTGAGAGGAGACTCATAGTCTCGACCGATGGAACGTGACCGGATAATGCCGGCGCACGGAAATGTCGCTCTTACCTACCCGTGCCTGAACCAACCCGCGCGTGGCCACGAACATATGCATCATGTGCGTACATATATCCACGTATGTTCGGCCTGCGTGCGAGCAGAAGAAAGGCACATTCATGACTGAAGCTGTGGCCAAAGCCAATTACAAGTGGCGCGTCGTCGATATCGTCGTCGCCGCAATCATCGCCGTCGCATCCGGCGTCATTTTCTGGGGCTGGGACATTGTCTGCTCCGCCCCGCTGGCCCTGTTTGAAGGCGTGACCCCCGGTTTCGAGGGTCTGCTCAACGGATTCTGGCTGTTCGCCGGCCCGCTCGCTGCAATCATTGTGCGCAAGCCCGGTGCCGCACTGTTTGCCGAAACCCTCGCCGCCTTCCTTGAGCTTACGCTGGGCAACCAGTGGGGCGTCGGCGGCTCGCTGATCGTCGGCATCATCCAGGGTCTGGGTGCCGAAATTGCCTTCGCCGTCTTCGCTTGGAAGAAGTGGAACATCGGCACCACCATCCTGTCCGGTGCGCTCGCCGGCGTGGGCTGTTGGGCCTACTACTGGGCCACCAACCCGGGCTGGAACGGCCTGCGCGTCACTTGGTATCTGGTGGGCTCCATCATCTCCGGCGTCGTGATCGCCGGCGTGGTGGTCTGGTACTTGTCTCGTGCGCTCGCCGTCACCGGTGCTCTGGAGCGTTTTGAATCCGGCCGCAGCAAGGCGCGCGTCTGATGCAGATTAATCCGGCTGCGGTAGAGGCCAGCGGCTGGGGATGGCGGCACGCCACGCGTAAGGACTTCGCGTTGCGTGCCGTCGATTTCACCATCCGGCCAGGTGAACGTGTGTTGCTGCTCGGTGCTTCGGGCGCGGGCAAAAGCACGATGATGGCCGGTCTCGCAGGCGTACTTGGCGGCGATGAGGAAGGCGAGCAGGAGGGCTCGCTCACCATCGATGGCGTCGATGCGCGCGAGGCGCGAGGTCGCGTGGGACTGGTGCTTCAGGACCCGGACTCGCAGATCATTCTTGAACGACTGGGCGATGACGCGGCCTTCGGCTGCGAAAACCTCAACGTGCCGCGCGAGGAGATTTGGCAGCGAGTGCGCGAATCATTGGATATGGTGGGACTCGGCGGACTCGAACTGGATCGGTCCACCCGCCATCTGTCCGGCGGTCAGCGTCAACGTCTCGCGTTGGCCGGCGTGCTGGCTATGAAGCCCGGTCTGCTGTTGTTGGACGAACCGACCGCCAACCTCGATCCCGAAGGCGTGGTCGAAGTGCATGACGCGGTCAAAAAGGTCATCGAGGCCACCGGACAGACCATGGTTGTGGTCGAACATCATATCGATGTATGGCTCGATCTGGTCGATCGCGTGATTGTGCTCGGCCGACCCGATGCAAGTTCGCCCACGGGTGCGGTCATTGCCGACGGCAAGCCGGACGAGGTGTTCGCCGAGATGGGCGACGTGTTGGCCGCCGGTGGCGCGTGGGTGCCGGGCCGTGCGATTCCCGATTACTCACCGAAGCAGGAGTCTGCGCACGATGCGCCGGTGCTCAGCACCGAGAACTTAAGCTTTGGCCGTGGGACCGCTCTTGGCGTTGGTATCAATCTGGATTTTTATCCCGGCGAAGTAACGGCTCTGATGGGTCCGAACGGCGCGGGCAAATCGACCACCATGAACATTATTACCGGCTACATTTCGGCCACGGACGGCACGGTCAAAATCGACGGCCACGACATCGCCGACGAGCCCGCCGCGGCTAAGGCTTGCATCGGCTACCTGCCGGAGCTGCCGCCGCTGTATCAGGAGATGACCGTGCAGGAGTATCTGCTGTTCGTTGCCGAGCTGAAGGGCACCCGCAAAAAGGCGGATCGTGCCGCCGCAGTGGAGCACGCCGCGGCCCGCGCGGGCCTGCAGGGCATGGAGCAGCGCCTGATCCGCAACCTGTCCAAGGGCTACCGTCAGCGTGTGGGTATTGCCGCTGCGCTGCTCGGCACGCCGAAGATCATCATTCTGGATGAGCCCACCGTTGGCCTGGACCCGGCGCAGATGATCGAGATCCGCTCCCTCATCCGCGACCTGGGCAAGACCCACACGGTCATCCTGTCCAGCCATATTTTGAGCGAGGTCCAGACCGTCTGTGACCGGGTGCTCATCATTGCCCACGGCAGGCTCGTGGCGCAGGGCACACCGGAGGAGCTGGCCGCCCAGCTGACCGCCAAGGGCACGATCACCGCCACGGCACAGGGCAGCCGCGAGGCCGTTGTGGCCGCTGCAGGCAAGGTGCCCGGCCTGACCGACCTGCGTGTCACCGACGAGAAGGGCGGCGAGGTCAGCTTCACCGCCGTCAGCACGGCGGGTACTGACCTGCGCGGTGCGCTCTCGCTGGCGCTGGCCCAGGCGGGCTGCCCGGTGCTGAGCCTGAGCGCCGAGACGATGAGCCTGGAGGATGTATTCCTGCAATTGACCGAGACACCCGAGAGCGGCAAGCCGGAAAGCGCCGCTGCCCCCGCCGAAAATCCCCCTGCGGAAGCCGCCGCAGAAGAAGCAAACGAAAAGGAGGCGAACAGCGATGAAAGCAATCTTTAAACGCGAGGTCAAAAGCTACTTTACCGGCATGATCGGCTGGGTCGTTGCTGCCGTAAGCCTTTTCTTCCTGGGGCTGTACTACACCAACCGCAACCTGCTCTACGCCTCGTCGGACTTTGCGTCGGTGCTCTACACCATGACGATGATTTTGCTTTTCCTGCTGCCGGCCATCAGTATGCGCAGCTTTGCGGAGGAGCGCAAGAACCGCACCGACCAGCTGCTGCTGACCAGTCCGGTCAGCATCCCGGCCATCGTGGCCGGTAAGTTTCTGGCCGAGGTCGCGGTCTTTGCCCTTCCGCTGGCCGCCGCCGTGCTCATGCCGCTGATTTTAAAGGCGTTCGGCACGGTCTCGCTCGTTGCGGCGTACAGTGCCGTGCTTGGCTACCTGCTGCTGGGCAGCGCCTGCCTGGCCGTCGGCACCTGGATCTCGGCCCTGACCGAGAACCAGATCTTAGCCTACCTCGCCACCTTCGGCGCACTGCTTGTTGCCTACATTATGGACGGCATCCAGACCATGTTCACCACCGGCAATCTGCTGGCGTTCATTGCTTTTATGGTCGTCGTGCTCATCGCGTCGATTCTCGTCGGCGTTATCTGCAAGCGGCTGACCGCGGGCGTCACGGTGTTCTGCGTGGGGGCTGTCGTGCTGTTCATTCTGTTCCGGCTGCGCCCGGCGTGGCTGCTGACGGCCTTCAACGCGGTGCTGTCCGCGCTGGCGCTGTTTGACCCGTTCCAGGACATTGTGGGCGGTATGTTCAGCATCCCGGCCATCGTGTACTATCTGTCGGTCATCGGGCTGTTCCTCTTCCTGACCGGGCAGGCGTTGGAACGCCGCCGTTGGAATTGAGGAGGGAAACGCCATGAAAAAGTTGAATGTAAAGCTCCCGCAGGCGGTGGTGGTGCTGGCGGTGATCATTCTGGTCAACCTCGTCATCCGCGCACTGCCCACCAAATATACCGAGTACGATATTTCCACGACGTCGCTTTTCACGTTAAGTGACACCACCGAGAACCTGCTCCATGAGCTGAACGCCGATGTGACGGCCTACTATCTGGCCGAGAGCGGGCAGGAGGACGCGAACATTACCCGCCTGCTGGACCGCTACGCGGGCGAGAGCAGCCATTTC
>OHBP01000178.1_pt1 | contig 38683 bp, 35 predicted proteins | sample 1577471 | NCBI WGS metagenome assembly OHBP01 (sample SAMEA3879503, study PRJEB24766) | human gut metagenome | biome: human-associated habitat; feature: feces | place: USA | collected 1985/1987
ATTATGACAGGATTTGTGTGCATTGAAAATCCACCCTTAGATAAAGCGCTTACGATAAATGGTTTCTCCATTCTTCAATTTTATCATCAATCTCTTATCTTGATTCTTTGTTTTCTTTTCTAATATAGTATATTCAACATAATCATTCTTCAAATGATAATCGGCCTTCTTAATTTTTTCATAATTTCTCATTTTCATTTGTTGTAAAAGAAATAAACTCAATCCACATGAACATATAACTAAACTAAAAAACAAAAAAATCCATTTTTTATATACTGTATCTATTTTATGAAACTTCACAATTATCCCACCCCCATCAATATAATTCTATTTCCATCAATTTCTTCATAATCTTTTTTCGATTACAAATATACCCTTTCTTTCTACTTATTAAATTTACAATAATAAAAAATAGCATTATTATTACCAATGAAAGTATTTCTTCTTTAAAATTTCCAACAAAAAACATTATAATCAAAAACCCCACACCTATTATATTAAATTTGAATTCTCTTAATTCCTTTAAATAATTTGGATATAAACATTGTACATTTCCTTCTAGATAAATACTTTCTTTTCTATCTATAAATCTTCCCTTATAAATTGTTACATTGTTGAAAAAGGGAGGTTTACAATAAATTAAAACTAATATAATACTATCATTCTCAGGGTAATATTTTCCTTTGAGAATTTCTAAAGAAAACTTATTTTTCACCTCTCTATCAGCTATATAATTTGTTTTTAAATAATCTTCATTCTCTCCTATTTTTTCTACTTTTTGACAAAACAAATCTATCCATTTGTTTTTATTTTCTATTTTTATAATATTTATATTCTCCATTTCTTTTCCTTTTTATTACAACCACCGGCTAAGCCGGTGGTTTAACTCTTATAATAGCTACACATTGGGTACCGCAGACCTTATAATATCTGGCAATTTTCATATCTTCGTCGTTTCTAAAACTCCTACTTCTATTTTTCTGATTTTTTTCATTCCAGACTCTTTTATCATGTCTTTATTTTTTTATTTTCTGACTTCGTAAGGTCTCAGGGAGCTTAAGTTCCTTCACCGGCTGATCAGTGTTTTTGTTCCTTCTTTTTCATAAGACTGTGTTTTTACAACAAGATTCCGGCTGTTATATTCATAGGTCTTTTTCGCCCCATTGGCATAGACTTCTGAGATCTTATTTCCACGGTCATCATACGTATACTTTGTTGTAATGGATTCACTGCCGTTTTGATCTTTCTTACAAAATATTCTCCCCTTATGCTTGGATTGTAACATTTTGCCATTTCACAGGCAATCAGATTCACTTTTTTCATCATTTAGTACAAAAAACTTTTTTTATTTTTGTGAAATATTTTTCTTTGCCTTGTTGCCTTTCTGATGTACTCAATTATTAAATACACAACTATTTTCCTATAATACCCAAATAAAAAAAGGATAATGATATACATGTTTTATGTACAGTCGTTATCCTTTTCGATTCGTAATCTATTATGTGAATAATCTAACATACAACTAATTTTTCGTCAAAATCTCTTTGTATTTACTCTTTCCACAGAATATCATCACTTGTTACAATTTTTATTCCCTTGTTGGTAAAATTATATAATTGATCTTTATTATTGATCGTCCAAATGTTGATCTTTATGTTATTTGTTTCAAATAGCTGGATCATATCATCCGACAAGATATTTTTATCAATACTTACATTAATATGATATTTTTTCATCCATGAAAGATCATTCTGAGTAAAATCATGTCTAACATATTCTAATGGCATTTTATGTGCGTATTTTCTCATATAAGTAAGCTGTTGTTTGTATTTGCAAGTGACGACTGCTTGATCTTGCATTTTTGCTTTTTTTAAACTTTGATACAATCGCTTGATCGTATCTTTTTTCATCTTTTGTTTGATCTCGATCACTGGCTTCATATGATATCTTTTACAAATACTTAAATATTCCTCAAGAGATGGTATCCTTAATTGTTTTTTTGTATATGATTCAATATTGTTTCCTGTTTTGATATGATATTTGCTTCGAATCTTTTTATATGTTAATTTCTTTTGATATACATTTTTTCCAGATAATCCACACATACGATTTAATGTCTGATCATGCATGATCACAAATCTACGTTTACCCTTCTTATCTTTGGCAGTTTCATGGATATCACACTCCACTGCTTGAAAACCCTCCCTGCCTGCGGCTTCAAATGCAGGAATTGAATTCTCTGGTGCATATTTCGTATATCCTCTGTGAGCAACATAACATATGTTATTTTCATTTGCTGAAACATTCGTATGTAGTTGCATGATTATGCATATCATCATACAAACTGCTGTGATGTACTTTATTTTTTTCATATAATCGTTCTCCCTGTTAAATATCCACAACCAATTTGACTGTGGATATCTCTGTTGTCTTATCATTAGTAGAAAACTAGTTGTTATTTTTTGCCTGACGTTTACAATACATGACTTCGTAAAATCCCTGTGAACCTTAAGAAAAACAGACCCAACATCATACCCCGAATACCTTCGGCATATGATCCATGTTGAATCTGTTTCTTCTTTGTCTACATACATAAAAGACTAGATACATCTTTCAAATTATTCAATAGAAAGAATCTCCATATTCGCCTGTCCTTCCACAGCTCCATATGTAAATGTGATCTTAGTTCCTTCGTCCATATCATTTAATTTATTCACAAGGTCTTCATCATTCACCATAAATGTCTGGTAACTTCCGTCAGACATCTCAATCTCTACAGAACTTGTGTCTGCAAATCCATTATAAGTACCTGTTGCACTCTTTGGTTTGGCCTGTTCATCTTTCTTTGTTGCTGTTGTTGTCTTTGTCTGTTCTTTTGTGCTTTCTTCTGATGTTGCTGTTGCAACTGGTTTTTCTTCTTCTGTCGTGTCTTTTTCTGTGTTTTCTTCTGTTGTAGGTTCTGCTGTTGTCGTTTCGCTGTTTGTTGATTCAGGGCTGCTTGGGCTCTTCTTTCCGCAAGCTGCAAATGTAAATGCGCTTAGCACGATGATTGTTGAAATTAATAAAAATCTTTTTCTCATAGTTCATGTACTCCTTTCTGAGATAAGTTCAGTATATCCTATTTATACTTTCATGGCAAGTTTCTATCATATTCCTAGTCTTATTTTCATATCATTAGAGGTAGAACATAAAGGAGGATCTATGTTGAACGAAAAATATCAGGCACTGCTGGATCAATATGATATTTCTGTCTCTCATACTCGACGGGGCCGAGGCTGTGTTTTGTGTTTTGGGGAAAATGATGTCTATGCTTTATCCCAGACTTCTCTATCAGAAGAACGTCTTTGTGCTGTTTCTGAATGGACTTTGGCAATGCATGACCATCATTTTTATAAAACCGACCAGTACATTTTAAATAAAGACGGATATTTTCTTACTTTTGACCGGTATTACGAAACATTTGCGCTTAGAAAAACTTATTTGGGTACGGAATGTGATATTCATGCTTTAAAAGATATCAGATCTTCTGCGGAAAATCTCGCAAGCTTTCATAATCATTGTCTTGCTATTTCTTTTTCATCTGAAAATCTTAGAAAATATACATCCATTTCCACATATTATGAGCAAAAATATTTGGAATTAAAAAGCATTGCACGTTACATACGCAAACGCAAAAAGAAAGGGGTTTTTGAATATTTATTTTTGGAACAGACGAAAGCCTTCTGGGAACAGATGGAGCGTTCCATCCAAATCTTAAATGAAACCATACCTTCTCGCCGTGGATGGTGTCATGGGGCTTATAACCACCATAATATCATCATGACATCCTCTGCCCCTGCTACGATCCATTTTGAACATTTTTACCATGGATATCCGATTCTGGATGTTTATTATTTCCTAAAGAAGGCACTTGAGAAAAATAATTATAATTTTGCCTTTTGTGAAACCTTTTTATCAAACTATGACCGCTTTATGCCTTTGTCAAAAGATGATCTTTTATGCCTGTATGGATTGTTTTTATTTCCGGAAAAATTCTGGAAGATCTCGAATCAGTATATGGCACACAAAAAACATTGGATTTCTCCACGATATATCGAGAAATTAGAGGAGTTTATTCACAATAAAGAAGCTCGCTCGATTTTCCTCGAAAAATATGTACAAATTTATAATGTTTTTTCATGAGTTTTAAGGTATAATTAAACAAAAGGCATTTTATAACTTAAAGGAGGAGTAATTTATGAACTACAAAGAAACTTATCAGGAATGGCTTTCTAATCCTTATTTTGATGAAGATACAAAAAAAGAATTAACAGCCATCGAGAACGATGAAAATGAAATCAAAGAACGTTTTTACGCAGATCTTGCATTTGGTACTGCTGGACTTCGTGGAATCATCGGTGCTGGTATCAACCGTATGAATATTTATGTTGTAAGAAAGGCTACTCAAGGATTAGCTGATTATATCTTAGAACAGGGAACAGATAAGAAACGTGTTGCTATCGCATTTGATTCAAGACATATGTCTCCTGAATTCGCTGACGAAGCAGCCCGCACTCTTGCTGCTAACGGAATCAAAGCATTTATCTTCGAATCCTTACGTCCAACACCAGAATTATCATTTGCCGTAAGACATTTAGACTGTATCGCTGGTATCAACGTAACAGCCAGCCATAACCCACCTCAGTACAATGGATATAAAGTATACTGGGAAGATGGTGCTCAGTTTACAGATCCTCATGCTTCAGGTGTTACAGCGAAGGTTAATGCGATCACTGACATTTCAACTTGCAAGACAATGTCTAAAGAAGATGCCGTAACTGCAGGTTTATATGAAGTGATCGGTAAAGAAGTTGATGACGCTTATATCGCAGAAGTTGAAAAACAGGTGATCAATCAGGCTTCCATCGATGAGATGGCTTCCAAATTAAAGATCGTTTATACTCCTCTCCATGGAACAGGTAATCTTCCAGTACGTCGCGTACTTGACGATCTTGGATTTAAGAATGTATATGTTGTTCCTGAACAGGAACTTCCAGATGGTGACTTCCCAACAGTCAGCTATCCAAACCCAGAAGCAAAAGAAGCATTTGCATTAGGTCTTGCTCTTGCCAAAGAAAAAGATGCTGATCTTGTTCTTGCTACTGACCCTGATGCTGACCGTTTAGGTGTATATGTAAAAGATGCTAAGAGCGGAGAATATATTCCTTTAACAGGTAATATGTCTGGTTCTTTATTATGCGAATATGTATTAAGCCAGAAGAAAGAAAAAGCTGGATCTCTTCCAGCAGATGGTGCTGTTGTTAAATCTATCGTTACAACAAACCTTGTCGATGAGATCGCGAAGGCTTACAATGTGAAGCTGATCGAAGTATTAACTGGATTCAAATGGATTGGTAAAGAAATCCTTGGATTTGAGCAGTCTGGAAAAGGTACATATCTGTTCGGATTAGAAGAAAGCTACGGATGCCTGATCGGTACATATGCAAGAGATAAAGATGCTGTTTCTGCTACAGTTGCTCTTTGTGAAGCTGCTGCTTACTATGCAACAAAAGGTAAAACATTATGGGATGTTATGATCGACATGTATGAGAAATACGGATACTGCGTAGACAGCATCACAGCAATGGACTTCCCAGGATTAGAAGGTATGGATAAGATGAAAGCTATGCTTGCTAATTTACGTGAGAACCCATTAAAAGATATCGCTGGTTATAAAGTTCTTAAGATCCGTGATTACAGCAAAGATACTGTTCTTGATGTAGAAAGCGGTAAAGTAGAACCTACAGGACTTCCTTCTTCAAATGTTCTTTATTATGAACTTGAAGGTGGAGCTTGGGTTTGCGTTCGTCCTTCTGGTACAGAACCTAAGATCAAATTCTACTATGGTGTGAAAGCTTCTAGTATGGATGAAGCTCAGGTTGAAAATGCTAAATTTGCTGAGTGGGCTAAGGCTCAGGCATAATTTTTGATTATGTAGTTGGCCAGCTGTAGGCTTTGAGTATATGATAAAAAATAAATAAACGACAGGAAAAGCAGCTAGGGAATTTTACACACGTTTTTTACAGATCGCTTATCCGTCGGCTTTCCTTGCAAAACTCGCCTTCAAAGGTATTGAAATACCTTACTCTTTGAGGCTCAGACATTGCACCAAGCCGACTGCGAATCCGTAAAAAACGTGGCAAAATTCCAATGCTGCTTTTCCTGTCGTTTATTTATTTTTTATCATATACCAGAAGTCTATAGTGTGGACAATTACAGTATTGAAAAATCTAAGTAGTTGTGTCTATGACAGCCTACCTACAATTTCTCTGTAATATCTTTCAAGGATTCCAAAATAATATCTGGTTTTACATCACTTGCTTCCACGTCTTCCAGAGTACTTTCCCCACTTAATACCAGAATTGATGTAACATCGCTTCCATCTGCGACTGCTATGTCTGTATAAAGTCTATCTCCAACGATCGCTATCTCTTCTGGTTTATAACCGGTTTCTTTGATAATGTAGTCTAGTGTATGTTTAGATGGTTTTCCAAAGAATTCCGGGAATCTTCCTGTAGAAGCTTCTACTAATTTGGCCATGGAACCGCAGTCTGGAATAAATGTACCACCTTCCATTGGACAATTCCAATCTGGGTTGATTCCGTAGTATATACAGCCATTTCTTATGTAGTGGCATGCTTTGGATATTTTTTCGTAAGTTAGTGTTGTGTCAAATCCTAAGATCACAATATCTGGATTTTCATCTACCAACGGCATATTAAATGCCTTAAATTCATTGATCAGCGATGGAGTTCCTACAACATAAATAGTTTTCCCTGGGTGCTTTTCTTTCAAATATTTGATCATAACATGACTTGAGATCATCATCTGTTTTGGCTCAATGTGAATGTCCATGTTACTAAGTTTATCAATATATGCCTGCTGACTCTTTGATGAGTTATTTGTAAAGAAATAATATTCTCTTCCTGTTTCTTCTACTTTATTTAAGAAATCTTTTGTAAAATCAAACAATTCATTTCCTAAATAAATTGTTCCATCCATATCTAAAATAAAACATTTAATTTCCTTTATTTTATCAACCGTCATTCTTTATCTCCTTATATTTTCAGGTATAGAAAAAGGCTTTTGCTGTAGTGAACAAAAACCTTTTTTCTAAAGCATTATTACATTTATAGTAAAGTAGAATAATTCTACTTATACTCCTTGCCCATAATATGCATTCTCTCCATGTTTTCTGAAAAAGTGCTTGTCCTGAAGATATTGTGGTGCTTGTGAAACCTCTGGTTTCAGATGCTCTGTGCGGTATGCCATTTTGGCTACTTCTTCAAGAACTACCGCATTATGTACAGCTTCTGCTGCATCTTTTCCCCATGTAAATGGTCCATGATTCGTGCATAAAACTCCTGGTACATAGATTGGATTTTTCTCTTTAAAGGTTTCAATGATCACCAATCCTGTATTCTTTTCATAATCACCTTCAACTTCTTCGGCTGTCAGTGATCTTGCACATGGAATCTCTCCATAGAAATAATCAGCATGTGTTGTTCCATATGCAGGAATACTTCTTCCTGCCTGTGCCCATGAAGTTGCCCATGGAGAATGTGTATGAACGATTCCACCAAGATCTTCATATGCTTTGTATAACTCAAGATGTGTTGGAGTATCAGAAGACGGATTCAATTCTCCCTCGACTTTCTCTCCAGCCAGATTCATAACAACCATATCTGATGGTTTTAATGTCTCATATGGAACTCCACTTGGTTTGATCACAAATAAACCTTTTTCTCTGTCAATCCCGCTGACATTCCCCCATGTATATGTGATCAGACCTTTGGCTGGTAATTCCATATTTGCTTCATAAACCTTCTGTTTTAATTCTTCTAGCATGAAATGACCTCCTCATAGAAATCATAAAATTTTAATAAACGCATAAATGTGATCCTTGCACGTACATATGGTGATAATCTTGCTGTCTCAGCCTGATAACTTTCATCAAATCCTAGATCTTCTAATGATTTTACTCCCTCTACTTTATTGATCATCGCAATCAATTCTTCATCTGTTGGAATTTCATTAATGATTGCTGCAATTTCTTCTTTATGTTCGATCAATTTCTTAGAATCAACCTGTTCTAACAGATTTGGAGTATTTTCTTCCATGATGATATCAAACATTCCTGGTTTATTGAATTTCTCACGAATCAGATCTTCCTCGATTGGCATTTTATCCTTTACTTTGAATTCGCCTGCAAGCATCTTGTCAGCTGCTTTGTGATAAATCTTAGAAGATAATACCAGGCCAACTCCTACTTTCTCTCCATGATAGAAATCAATATAATCATTTAACACTTCCATCTCCCATAAATGAGACATATGATGCTCTGCACCAGATGCTGGTCTTGAGTTTCCTGTCATCTGCATAGCTAGTCCTGATAATAATAATCCGTACATCAGATCTTCATATGCTTTTGTGTCACCTGTTTTCAGTCCATCCAAACTTGAGATCAAACTGTCTAATGCCTGATATTCCATATCACAGATTTCTTTACAAATGTATTCTCCTGTCAACAAATGTGTGATCTTCCAATCTGCTAATGCAGTATATTTTCCAAGAAGATCTGATACCCCAGATGCTGTCAGGCGTAGTGGTGCTTTTTTGAAAATATCAGTATCTGCAATTACTACAACTGGAGATACCGCTGTAAAACTTTTCTTAAATCCATGCCATGTCATTGCTGCTACTGTAGATACAAATCCATCGACACTGGCTGCTGTTGGTACTGAGAAGAATGGTATCTTCATCTCATATGCATGGAATCTTGTAATATCATGAACTGTTCCAGATCCCACAGCGATCATCATATCTACATTACCAATCTCATCTAATCCTTTTTTAGCTGCTTCTACACCATGTTCATTAGCATGAAGATTATCAGGATCTAATACAATCTTTTTCAGTCCTGGAACCAGTGCTTCTACTTGTTTACCAGCTGCTTCATAAGTATTCTCATCACAGATCATAACCAATGATTTTTTATCAGCATACGCTGGTCTTTTTAAAATCTCTGGTAACTGATTGATCGCACCACTGTCGATGATGATATCATCGACAACGATCTCGTGTTTTCTTCCGCAACTACATGGTTTTAAAAACTGATTTACATCTATTTTCATATCTATTACGCTCCTTCTACCTCATTTGCTGCATTATTTTTGTCTGCCTGACGATCAAGATAAGCTACGATCTGTGCATTCTTTGTCTTGAAAATAAAGAATGCTACTGCGTATACTGCAACTGCAATTCCAATAAATAATGGGTTTCCTGATAAGAATGCAAGGAATACGAAACCAAGCATTGGTTTACCAAGAATGTTGAAACTTGTGATCATTGCTGCACCTGCTGGAATTGCAAATCCTGCATTTCTAGCAACATCTGTGAATAATGGTGCTGTGTATGTACACATTAATAATCCTAAGCTAAACCAGATAACACCGGCTACTAAAATCTTAGACATATTTCCTTTGTATACTGCTACAAGTCCCTGTACCATGTATGGAATAGCCAGAAGGTCAACAACTGGAAGTACCTGGTTACCAGGAAGTACTGTAGCGATAACTACCATGATAGGAATTAATAATAATCCACTTGTTAATGTTGCTGGTTCTCCATATCCTACAGCATCGTTTACTGCGATATACCATTCTCTATCTCCAGAATTCTTCATAAATACTCTGGCTGCTTCTGTGATAGGTGCGAATGCCTGTGCAAACATACTGGCGATCTTAGGGAAAATAGCCATGATTGCTGCTGTAGCGATCGCTGCTGTAAATACACTACCCCATCCTGCCATAGATGTTAATTTTCCTACGTTTCCAAGAATACCGATAATTCCACCAAGAATGAATCCTAATGTCATTGGTTCACCGATAAATCCTAATTTCTTTTCAATTGACTTTGGATTAAATTTAACTTTGTTTAATCCGAATAGGTTTAAAATTGGGTCAATTGCGACAGCGAAGATTGCTGGCTCTACGTTATGCATAGCAATGATCGTACAGTTTGGATAGTTATAGTATTTAGACCAACGTTTTGCTATAAGTTCTGAGATTAATAAGCTGTATAAGTTTAATAGGATCATACATGCGATACCTAATGCAAAGTTGTGAGTCTTGAAGATAACCATAGCACCCCATACGATGTATGAGTAGTTGTTCCATAAGTCAGATGGTTGGAAAATGTTTGTCCATTTTACAAGAAATAGGACTGTCTGTAATGCGATACCAAGTCCTAAGTAGATCATACCCGCACTTGTTGCAAATGCTACGACTGATGTTGCCTGCCAACCTACGTCAAATGTATTTAACTCAACTCCTGTTACATTTGACATTACTTTTGACATATTTTGTACCAATGGTGTGATGATTGGTGTATATGCCCCAATGATCAATGAGAAACCTTCCAAAGATACACCTGCATATAAAGCCGATAAGAATGCTTTTGCTGGTTTTACTCTAAAGATCAATGCAATGATAAAAATGATAAATGGAACGACAATTGCTGATCCGAAATTATCTATGATCGCTTTCAAAAATTCTAATACTACCATAAGTTCCTCCCTTTGTTCCGAAGAACACACTCATATAATTTTCTCTTTTTAACACTCTAAACTTTTTATTTTCCTACAGATTTTAATGCCGCTACGACATCTTCAAAGAACTGATCTTCCCCCATTCCTGTAATACACGCAAAAGCATTGACTGTTGGGATTCCATAATCTCCATCTGGAAGTGGGCTTGTATGTGTTAAAATATCAAATCTTCCAGAAGTAGCTAAGTTTAAAGCCTCTGTTGGACGAGCCTCTGTTGTAGAAACACTGTATCCTCTTTCCCCAAGCTTTTCTTTCAGCTTTGCGGCTACCATAGATGATGTTACTGTTCCTGATCCACACACTGATAAAATATTTACTGCTGCCATAATAAATCTCCTTTCTTTTCAAGATTCTATCCTGAAATATAGCATTAATTATTTACATTTATAAATTGCTTTCTTTTTCTTTAATGATTTCTACAATCTTTTTTTTATCGCCAGTTTTCATGATATTAGCTAAAACATCCTGATCCTGGAGTACTGCAAGAATTCTCTGTAAAAAGACTAAATGTTCTTTGGGATCTTCCACTGCAAGCATAAAAACTAATTTTACTTTCACTGGTTCATCGGTTGTTCCCATCTGAAAGAAATGAACTGGTTCTTTCAAAACACCGATCGCTACTCCACCTTTGATCACATGCTGTTTATCAGTATGAGGAATTGCAATTCCAATACTTCCCATATTGACTCCAGTCGGAAAATCTTTTTCTCTGTCTTTTAAAGCATCGATATAAGTATCCTTACAATAACCTTCTACTATAAATAAGCCTCCAAGTTTTTCAAATACTTCATCGGAACTTTTTGCCTCGAGATCAGGCACTATCAAGTTTTCATTCAGGTCTTCCCAAATCATTGTATCTACCTCGTTTCATACTCAAATTGTTCTATAATCTTGTAAATTTCTTCTCCCATCTTACATTCTTTGATCTTCACACGAAAAGACTGGTTATAAAAAAGATTTACTAATTGAAACATCGCTTTTAAGTGAGTTTCTTTGTTAATCGCACTCAGACAACATACCCATTCGATTGGATCCATCTCCTCCTTTCCAAAAGGAACTGGAGTCTTTAGCCTGATCAGACTCATTCCAACTTTGCTGGCTCCTGCATTTAGTGCTTCATGTGGAAGTGCAAATCCTGGAGCAACAACAATATATGGGCCATTTTCCATGACATTTTGGATCATGGCATCAACATAATGTTCATTGATGGCTCCTTTCTTTATAAGATACTGTGCAGAAGCTTCGATTGCTTCTTTCCAGTCACTGCATTCAACCCCGATTTGAATTGCCTGTGCTGGTAGAAGATCGCTTAACATAGTTTCTTCTTTTTTCTGAAAAAATGCATCAATGACTGTTTTTATCTTAGTCAATGAATCTTCATCATTCCTATCTTCTAAAATCTCTTTTATCTTTTCCAAAGATTTAAAAGAATCTGTTTTTTCCTCAGAAACAGTTTCTTTCACTGTTGTCTTCGGAGTGATCTTTGATAATTTCTCACCAACTCTAATACAATCCTCATCTGTCAATAATGGATCAACCTGTATGTATTCAATCCCTTTTCCTTCCAGTGAAATTGTTGAGATCACTGCATCAACATCTTCCATATTCATATTCTCAATATCATGTGCTGGAATAATGTCTATCACATCCAAGTGGAAAAATTTTTCCAATCTTGCAAGAAGTAACTGAGATGTACCAATTCCTCCGTTGCACACTAAAACTACGGAATATCTTACGGTTTCATTCTTATTTCGCTCAATCGCTGCACAAATATGAACTACAATATAAGCAATTTCTTCTTTTGATAACTTTCTTCCAACATATTCTTCCAATACATGAGCATTCTTTTCTGTGGCTTTCTTTACTCCTGGATATCTCTGAAGTACTTCGTCAACAACAGAATTAATTGCAAATCTATCACCAAGCGTTGAAAACGTTGACTCCAAATGGTTGATCAGATTTTCGTAAAAGATGTAATCTCCCTGAAGATTTATATGAATATCTTTTGAGATATTCTGGATGAAATTTCTTGTGATAACCTGCATCTTAACGATTTCTTTGTTACTAGTCGTTTTCTTGATGTATTTCATCCGGTTTAGGACATCTGCTACATAATATATTTCTGTATCTGGTATTTCTTTTACAATAAACTGCTGGATCTGATCGATCATTCCCTTCGCCATTTCCCATTTGCTGTTCTTTTTACCACCATATTCCACATAATGTGATTTTCTTAAGCGGTAAAGCGAAAGCTGAAAGTAATTTCTTAACTGGACAAATGACCGATCTGTCAAAAACCTTCCATAAATATGTTCTGCTTCATTGATGATCTTCTCGATTATCGAAATATCTTCCAGATCTATCTTTAAGTTCTTTGAAAGACACTGTGTTAAATGCTGAAAAATTGGCTCAACCTTGAAAATACTATTTCCTGACTGAATCATATCGAGCAATAAGTTTCGCTTATCGATTTCTCTTCCTTCAAGCAATAACCCTTTATTGGAATGAGAAAGTACATATAAATGTCTCTCTCTGCAAAAGTTTTTGATATGTTCCAGATCCTGAATGATCGTTGATCTGCTTACAAACAGCTGATCTGCAATCTCTGATAATGTAATGTAATCATCAGAACCGATCATTAATACAACTGCAAAACTGACCCTTTCTTCTCTTGAAAGTTTAAAAGAATAAAACCCTTCTTCCGAAAGAGATTCTCTTGCCTTTGTGATATCTGGTTCTGTGTTGATCACACCTCTTTTTCCAAGATTTAATGGTTGTAAATGATTTTCTTTCAGATAATCATTGATCTGATCAATATCGTATCGGATGGTTCGGCTTGAAACTTTAAATGTATCTGCCAACTCCTGAATCGATATTGTCTGATTATATTCTGTTTTTGTAATTAGCTGAGATAATATTTCTCGAGATCTCTTATTCATATGTTCACCTCATCTGTAACTAAAGTATAGCATCGTGCTTTTTCAAAAAACAGTTTCAAGTATTTCAAAAAAAATGCAAAAAAATAGTCTGCTGACAATTTCTTTCACAATTTTTTGAAAATAATTGTTAAAGCAGCTATTTTTTATACTTTGTAATTGTATTTTTTATTCTAAACTATGTTTTAACATATCGAGAACCATCTCTGGCGCCTTCACATATGATTCTACGGTTGCTCCTCCCTGATGATTTGTCACTGTAATATTGTCTAATTTCAACAATGGTTCATCTTTTGAAACTGGTTCTGTCGGGAATACATCGATTGCTGCTCCCATGATCTTATGCTCTGAAAGTGCATGATAAAGTTCTTTCATATCAACTGCAACTGCTCTTGCTGTATTGATCAAATAAGCAGTTTCTTTCATCTGATCAAATTCCTCTTTTCCGATAATTGGTGGATCACCAGCCTTGATCCTTGCATGAATCGTGATCACATCTGATCGTTTGATCAGTTCTTCTTTTGTAACTGGTTTGCATCCTTCTTCTCGAATCTTATCTTCATCTGCAAATGGATCATGAACAAGGATAGTTGGATGAAAACCTTTCAGACGTTCAATGACGAGACGACCAATCGTTCCAAATCCAATGATTCCGATCGTCTGGCTTCTTAGTTCTGTCAGTGTCTCAGAATTTTGATATTTTTCTCTCCACTCACCATTCTTTAATGCTGTACAAGATCTTGTGATATTTCTTAATTCATTTAAAATCATTCCAATCGTATATTCTGCAACTGCATATGCATTATGAGCTGGGCAATTAATAACTTTTACACCCTTTTCTTTTGCCGCTTCCATGTCAATATTTTCCACACCACCACGACAGGATAAAATATACTTTAGATTTTCTGCTTCTTTGATCACTTCCTTACTAACCGGACACTGATGTACAAAAATAACATCCGCCTTTTTCATAAGCTCTGTAATCTCATCTTCTACCTCAAATGCACATGCTCCCTGTGTTTCTATCTTTCGGATAACTTCCCTGAAATCATCTTTACTACTATTTTCTTTCCAGGATTTACATATAAACTCATCAATGATCGAACTTTTTTCTAATTCCCTCCTAAAATATATGGACGGAACCATCATATCTCCTACTGCAACACATTTCATAATAAAACATCCTTTCTAACACTTATATTTGTTTCATATTAACATTTTATGTTCGTTTTGTCTATATAAATGTTCGTTTAGAACTTTTTATTATTCTCTTATTTCTTGAATTTTCCTTTTCTGTAAAGTATAATAAAAGATAATTATATAGTATATAAAAGGAGCTATTTCGTTGAAAAAAGATATACGTCAACAAAAAATATTAGATTATTTATCTCATTTTGAACGGATTTCAATTTCTGAAATCTGTGAAATATTTGACATCGTGCCAATGACTGCACGAAGAGATTTAAAGGAACTTGAGAATGACCATAAATTGATCCGTACACATGGAGGTGCAACACTTCCTTCTCTTTCGATTCACGACACCACTCTTCCTTTTCATCAGCGTATGACGCAGAATATTGAATTGAAAGAATCTATTGCAAGAGCTGCTCTTCCTTACATTCAGAATCGACATCATATTTTCCTTGCCTCTGGAACAACAGTCCATATGTTTGCTACAATGCTCAAAGATTCTGACACCTTAAATATCGTTACAGATGCAGTCAATATTTCTTATGAATTAAGTTCATATCCTAATATTCATCTAATTTCTCTGGGTGGAGAAATACGTCATAATTCACTTACTACAACTGGTCAGATTGCCGAATCGAATCTGAATTCATTCCAGCTTGACTGTGCTTTTATTGGAGTTAATGCTGTTGATGAAGAAGGAAATATCTTTTTAGGAAGTATGGCTGAGGCATCAATTGTACGCCTGCTCTGTCACATGGTTCCTGAAATCTATTTTCTCGCAGATGAAACCAAACTTATGAAGAAAGATTTTATCTACATCTGTCAACTTGGAAAAGGTCGCAATCTTATTACGAATCCTTCAATCTCAGAAAAATGCATTCATACATATGAACAACTCGGTGCCTGTGTGATCACAGAAAGTCAAAAAGACCGGAGATAACTATTCCCGTTATCTCCGGTCTTTTCATTTCTTATAATTATTTACTCTTTGCAGCTGTTGTTGTGTTCTTCGCCGCTGTTGTTGTAGTTGTTGTTGCTGCTGTAGATGCTGTTGTAGCTTTATATTTAAACTTAACTTCTTTCCACAGATCCTGATCTACAGACTTCTTGTCATCCCACTTCTTGTCAGCATCTTTTGTCCACTTCTTGTAGACTTTCTCGTATGCTGCCTGCTGTTTTTCCTGAAGCAGTGTGGATTTGTTTGATGCAGCTGCTGTTGTATCGTTTGGATTTAACATCTTAATGATCACGTATGCATCGTCTAATTCTACGACTCCGCTTACCTGGTTCTTCTTAAGTTTTGCTGCTGCTGTTTCGAATTTTGTTCCTAATGTGGCTTTTCCTTTTGTATAGGATTCTTCGTTGTCAGAGTTTACGCTGAACTTCTTAGCTACAGAACTGATACTCTGACCTTTCTTGATCATCTTTAATGCGGATTTTGCTTTCTTTAGCTGATCTTTCTTCTCAGCGGCTGTCATGTCTTTTTCTTTTCCTGTCTTGCTGTCTGTTGTCTTTGTTGTGAAGACAAGTTTGTAGACTTTGACAGTTTTGGCTTCGTCATCTGTTACTGTGACGTTTGCTTTCTTGATGATCGCCTGCATAACTTTACTTGCGATCGTGCTTTCTTCGTACAGTTTCTGGATCATGTCTTTATCTGCTTCTGTCTTCTTCATGACTTTCTTACCTGTTGAGTCTTTTGCGAAGGCAGTTACGCTTTCTTTGATCTGTTTCTTCTCAGATTTTGTTAACTTCACGTTGTAGTCGTCTGCGTGTGCTGCTAAAACTTTGATCTGTTTTAACTGGTTGATAACGCTGTCTTTGACAGACTGCTGCATTGTGATCTTCTTTCCTTTGCTGTCTGTTCCGACCTGCATAGACCACATGCTGTCTCCAAAGTATGCTCCGTACTGAGCTTCTGCCTGATACTGCATGATTCTTGCATATACATGAGCTTCCTGGAATGTTACTTCTTGTCCTGCATATTCAAATAATGTCTTCTCATTCTTGCTTTTACATCCTGTAAATAAAGAAAGAGTTAACGCAAGAACTGCAGTTAAACATAGCAACTTCTTTGCTAATTTCTTCATTTCATTTTCTCCTTCATATTATGATTATATTAGGCTAATGTCTGGCGATATTATAGCACAAACTTATCGGATTATCAATGAATTGAGCGAGTTCACACAATGTTCAATCTTTTCTAACTGCTTCACTTTCTTTGACTTTGACAGATCCAGTACAAATGTCGGATTCTTGCCTGCCTGGAAGGATAATTCACGTTTGTATTCTTCTAATACCACTGGAATTTTTTCTACGTCCACAGCTGCATCTGGTTTCATTTCAAATGAGACTTTTTCTCCTTTTTGTTTCACATCTGTCATATAAGCGTGGTGTGCTAATGATTTCAAATATGCAACATATAACAGATTGTAGACTGCTTTCGGCATTTCCCCAAAACGGTCAATCAACTCATCTGTCATATCTTCCATTTCATCTTTGGATTCAATGGATGAAATACGTTTGTATAATTCCAGTTTTTGATATTCATTATACACATACGTTGATGGAATAAATGCATTGATGTCGAGATCGAGTGTTGTATCAAATTCATCCTCGTCTTTTAACTCGCCTTTTAATCTCAAGACTGCTTCATTCAGCATCTTGCAATACAGATCGTATCCAACTGCTTCCATATGACCGGATTGTGCCTGTCCCAAAAGATTTCCTGCTCCACGGATCTCCAGATCTCGCATTGCAATCTTATAACCGGATCCCAGATCTGTAAATTCACGGATCGCCTGTAATCGTTTTTCTGCGGTTTCTTTTAACAGTGTGTTCTTTTTGTACATCAAAAATGCAAATGCATTTCGATTCGATCTTCCGACACGTCCTCTTAACTGATACAACTGGGACAACCCAAGCTGGTTGGCATCGTGAATGATCATTGTATTTACATTCGGAATGTCTAATCCTGTCTCGATGATCGTTGTGGATACCAATACATCGATCTCATGGTTCATAAATCCCATCATGATCTCTTCCAGTTCCCGCTCTTTCATCTGCCCATGCGCAAATGCAACTTTCGCATCTGGAAGCAATCTCTGTAATTCGGCTGTCACTTCTGCGATATTATTGACGCGGTTATACACATAATATACCTGCCCGCCACGTGTCATTTCGCGGTAGACCGCTTCTTTGACCAGTTCTTCATTATATTCCATAACATATGTCTGGATTGCTCTTCGGTCATGCGGTGGTTCTTCTAATACACTCATGTCGCGGATTCCGATCAGACTCATATGCAGGGTTCTTGGGATTGGTGTAGCAGATAATGATAAGACATCGACATCTTTTTTCATTGTCTTGATCTTTTCTTTATGTGTCACCCCAAAACGCTGTTCTTCATCAATTACGAGCAGTCCCAGATTCTTATACTGCATGTCTTTGGACAATAAACGATGCGTTCCGATCACGACATCTACCGTTCCATTTTTAAGTCCTTCGATCGTCTCTTTCTGCTCTTTTGCTGTGCAGAATCTGGACATCATGCGTACGGTGATCGGATAATCATGAAATCTCTGTGCAAATGTATTGTAATGCTGCTGTGCAAGGATCGTGGTTGGTACGAGATACGCCACCTGTTTTCCATTGTCTACTGCCTTAAATGCTGCACGGATCGCTACTTCTGTCTTGCCATAGCCAACATCTCCACAGATCAGTCGGTCCATGATCTTCTTGCTTTCCATATCCCTTTTCGTATCATCGATCGCATTTAACTGATCCTGCGTTTCATCGTATGGAAATAATTCTTCAAACTCTTTCTGCCATACAGAGTCCTTGTCATAGACATATCCTTCTTTTGCCTGTCTTAGTGCATATAACTGCACGAGTTCTTCCGCAATATCTTTGACTTGACCTTTGACACGTGTTTTCGTCTTCTTCCATTCATTTCCACCTAATTTATGAAGTTTCGGCTTTCTTGCATTTGCACTTGCGTATTTTGCGATCTGGTCTAGGGCTGATGCTAAAATAAATAAATTATCACCGCCCTGATATTCAATACTGATGTAGTCCTTTTCAACCCCATCTGTTGTGATCTTTTCGATTCCGCGGTAAATACCGACTCCATGTTTTTCATGAACAACGTAATCACCGATATTGATATCTGCAAAACTTCGGATCTTTTCTCCTTGTTTTTTCTTCTCTTTTTTTCGGCGCTTTTTTTCTTCTCTTCCTTTGAAAATGTCTCCTTCTGAGATCAATACCCATTTGGCTGCCGGATATTCAATTCCTGTCAGAAGCTTTCCTGCTATGACAACAATCTGCCCTGCTTCCACTCCGTATTTCAAGTCCTTATCATAGGTCACAACCAAACCATTTTCTCTCAGATCACTGCTTAGACGTTTCGCTCTTGTAACAGATGGAGAAGCAACAACAATCCTGTAGTCCTTACTCTGATATTTGGTAAGATCTTTGACTAACTGCTCAAAACTGTTGTTATAAGACTGAATGGATTTTGTATCCATAAATAAGGTTCTAGCAACTCTAAAATCATTGATCTCAGCAGATAAGATCGAATAACACAGCATCTTATGTTTCTCGATCTGATATAAAATACTCTCATAATCTGTCACCGTATTTGCCTGTTTAGGCAGAAGATACCCACCTTCCAGACGGCTTTTCATACTCTCTGAGAATTCCAGATAAAATGCATCTGCACGTTCTCTGATATGTTTTGGTTCATCCATATAGATCATGCTTTCTTCTGGAAAATAATCTAAGATGCATTCTGTATTTTCATAAAAATATGGGAGGTAACCTTCTACTCCGATCAACATATGAAGTTCCCTTAATTCCTCACGGACACGGTCCATTTCTTTCCTTAGGCGGGCTTCCTGATCATATTTTTTTTCTTTTTTAAACTTCTGTGATAACTTCTCATAATCTTCTTCCATATTTCGAAGACCATGTTCAATCCTTGGCTGGTTTAAAATAATCTCTGATGCCGGATAAATGGTCAGAGTATCGACTTCTTCGATGGATCTTTGGCTTTCTTTATCAAAACTTCGGATCGAATCAATTTCATCTCCCCATAGTTCGATACGATATGGGCTTTCCTGCGTGTATGGGAAAATATCAATGATTCCTCCTCGCACAGCAAACTCGCCTGGAGCCTCAACAAATGGTGCTTTTTCGTAGCCTCTGGCAACAAATTCTTCTGCGATCGTTGCCTCTTCCAGTGTCTCTCCCATTTTAAACGTCATCTTATGATTCTTGATATCACTTAATGGAACAACCTGATCCATCACAGCATCGATCGTCATCACAAAGGTTCCACATTTGTCATCCACGATCTTCTTGATCGCCAGCATACGGTCTCTTGCGATTGCATTTCCATGAACATCAGCTGTATAGAATAATGGATCTTTTGCTGGAATATACTGAACCTTTTCTCCAAAGAAATGACTTGCCTCGACCCATTGTCTTGCTTTGTTCTCGTCTGGTACGATGATGATCTTAAATTGCTTTTTCTTATGATTTCCGATCAGACTGGTCAGATGCCATTTGGCTGTATCGGTGCATCCTGATACAAGAACCGGGCCACAGTAATCTTCGACCTCATCCTTTAATTGTCTGTATACCGGATCGTCTTTTAATATATGTTCTAACACTTTCTATCCCTACTTTTTCTTATTGTGGCGGTTCATCGCTTCTGTGATGTCGCCCATAACGATCAGCTGTACTGCATCGTACACTTCATCAAAACGTTCCGCAAAGATTGCCTGTTCTTCTTTTGTAAAATGTCCTAATACATAATCTGCCAGATCATATCCTTTTGGTTTCTCTCCAACACCGATCTTCACCCTTGGGAAATCCATACTTCCTAAATGACTGATGATACTTTTCAGTCCATTATGTCCCCCTGCACTTCCCTTTCTTCGGATACGCAGTCTTCCAACATCAAGGTCGATATCATCATGAATAATGATAAAATCTTCTGGCTCTAATTTATAGAAATCCATGATTGGGCGAAGACTTTCCCCGCTTAAGTTCATAAATGTCTGTGGTTTCACAAGAAGGACTTTTTCTCCTCCCATATAACCAGTTCCGATCAATGCTTTGTGTTTCCCTGTATTTATACTTATGCCTTCTTTGTCTGCAATATAATCAAGGGCTTCAAATCCAATATTGTGTCTTGTGTTGTCATATTTCTTTCCCGGATTCCCCAGTCCGACGATTACTTTCATAAGATATCTCTCCTTTTTCCCTAGAATCTATAAAACTGACAAACACCCGGAAATCAATGGATTCCCGGGTTGTCTTTTTCTTTCTTTAGTTATAGTATATCCCAATTTACAATTCTCAGCAAGATTTTTTCTAGTTATAATGCCTGAAAGAATTCTCTTGTCTTATTTACCTTCTTCATTAATGTATCAAACTGTTCTGGTGTCAGTGACTGTGGTCCATCACATAATGCTTTGGCTGGATCATTATGAACTTCTACCATTAATCCATCGGCCCCAGCTGCGATCGCTGCTAATGCCATTGGCTCTACCATATCTCTGATTCCTGTTGCGTGAGATGGATCTACCATGACTGGAAGATGGGATTTCTTCTTGATCATAGGGATTGCAGAAAGATCTAATGTATTTCTCATGGCTGTTTCGTATGTTCGGATTCCTCTCTCACAAAGGATTACATTTTCATTTCCACCTGCCATAATGTATTCTGCACTCATTAACCATTCTTCGATCGTTGCTGCAAGTCCTCGTTTTAATAAGATTGGTTTGTTGATCTTTCCTAATTCTTTTAATAATTCAAAGTTCTGCATATTTCTTGCTCCAACCTGAATCAGGTCCACATCTTCGAATAATGGAAGATGACTTGCATCCATGATCTCCGTAACAACTGGAAGTCCTGTTGCTTTCTTAGCTTCTAATAATAATTCTAATCCTTCTCCATGAAGTCCCTGGAAAGAGTATGGGGAAGTTCTTGGCTTGAAAGCTCCTCCTCTTAATAATCCTGCACCAGAATTCTTCACATCGTTTGCGACTTCTGTGATCTGTTCTTTTGTCTCAATAGAACATGGTCCTGCGATCACCTGGAAGTTTCCACCACCGATCTTTACTCCGTTTACATCAACAACTGTATCGTTTGGATGAAATTTTCTGTTGGCCTTCTTGTATGGCTCCTGAATACGCTGTACATTTTCAACGATGCTGTTTGCCATGATATGACGCATATCTACAACAGATGTATCTCCCACTAATCCAAGGATCCTTGTGTTAACACCTTCGGATTCGTGGATTCCCAGTCCCTGCTCTTCCATCTCTTTCTTTAATGCGTTGATCTTTGCTTCTTCTGCCTGTTTCTTTAAAATAATAATCATGATGTTCGTCCTTTCCTGGCAAGTCGTTTCTATCTTGCTTCTCTGGTGCGGCCTTTGTTTCTTTGAGTAAAAAGAAAAGGCATGCACTCTGTTGCAAGAATGCATGCCTTAAATGTTTTACTCTGTCGGTTTAAAGTGACATAAGTTTTGGCGATGATTCATTGCAACAAAAATAGTCAGGATAAAAATAATAACCCTGAAAGCTAAAGTAATAAAATGTGCAATTATTCATCTTACTTGTTGTCATCTTAGTTTCTCCTTGTTTTGATGTTTTTACGATACATGAAATTTTTTTCTGTGTCAATAGATTTATAGATGTTTTTTATAAAATCCATAGACCGTATTTATGATTTATTTTATGAATTATAAAATTTATTTTTTGCGCACTGCAAGAAATGTTGCGATCTTAACTTTTGGTGTTTCTTCTGTCTTGCTGTAGTATGCAAAATTAAGCTGTGATTCTGTCGCTCCTGGTGTTAGGGATACATTTTCATAGTTTGTGCTGTATTTATCCCAGTTTGCTTTCCATGTGGACCAGCTTTCTGTTTTAGAAGCAGATGCATCATTCCAATGTTCTGTCGCTGCGCTGACTGTTGATGAAAGGATTGGAGATGCCATCATAACTCCGCCTGCTAACATCATGGCTGATACAGTTGCTTTTGCTGCATATTTTTTTGCATTTCTTGCTATGTTTCTGCGAATTGTTCTCACAATAAGATCCTCCTTTGATATAGTCAATCATTCTCTGTTGTGTTTAACTATAAACTTGTGAGATTAAGGAAAGGTACGTGGGAATGATAAGTTTTTGTAAAATTTTTTAATTGTATGACGGGAATGTGTCGAGTATTCATAAAAAGATAAAGAAAGATAGCGGTACGAAAAACGAATTCCATTGATGGATGTATGTTAAACGTTATCGTTTTTTAATTTTTATAGAGGTGGACAGATATTATTAATGCTAATACAGTAAAACATACACACTGTGTAGTGGTTTGAATAGACTTCATGTGTATGTGACAGAAATAACAGAAAAACAAATATTTAAAAGCATCAAGGTGGCAAAAATGCGGAGTTGCCACCTTGATGCTTTTAAATATTTGTTTTTCTGTTATTTCTGTCACATACATGCAAGACTACCTACAAAAACGTCAAAGACATTATTCACGGAATGTGATTTCTCCTGTTTTCTCGTCCATAGCATCTACGATCGCAAGGGATTCTAAGTGTGTCTGTTTTCTTAAGAAATCTCCTCCTGGCTGGAATCCTTTCTCAATAACAACCCCTGCTCCGATCAGTTCTGCTCCGGAATCTTTGACTAATTTTGCTAATCCTTCTAAGGCTTTTCCGTTGGCAAGGAAATCATCGATCAGCAATACACGATCTCCTTCTCCTAAGAATTCTTTGGATACGATAATGTCATATACTCTTCCGTGTGTAAATGACTCTACTTTTGTTGTATATACATCTCCCGCGATGTTCTTTGTCTGTGTTTTCTTTGCAAATACGACTGGTACATCAAAAATCTCTGCCACAACACAGGCGATTCCGATTCCTGATGCCTCGATCGTAAGGATCTTATTGATATCTTCGCCTTCAAAACGTTTCTTAAATTCTTTACCGATCTCACGGAATAATTTTACATCCATCTGATGATTCAAAAAGCGGTCTACTTTAAGGACATTTCCTTCTTTCACGACTCCATCTTTTCGAATTCTCTCTTTTAATAATTCCATCACTTGGCCTCCACGCTCTTTTGTATTTTAAATAATATTTTAACTACTTTTGCCTCGCTTTGCAAGCATTGCTTGCATTTCTTTTGGATAATCTATATCGCAAAGTTCAGTTTCTTCCAATACCTTGAAAAATCTGGCATTTTCTATGTGTTTTTTGAGGATTTTCTTGCCACCTTGATCTTTTGTAAGCGATAACAATTCTCGTTTATATTTCTTTGAGAACCATACGGGATTTCCAAGGTTTTCTTCTGTTCTGACACAGCCAAGTTCACAAGATTCATCTGCCATAAAAGAGAGAAATCTTTCGATTGTCTCTCTTTTCATATTGGGTTGGTCTGCTACGAAAAATGTATAGAATTCTGCATCTTTCGCTGCTTTGATCCCTGCTTTGATCGACCATGAAATCCCATATTTACTTTCTGGACAAAACACTGTCGTTATTGGGTCGTATTGCGTTTGCTTCATAATTTCCTGATATTGTGTGACAACAATGATCTCAAACCCTTCATGATCTTTGCATAGATCGATCAATCGGTCCAATCCATAACGATACATTGGCTTGGTTCCGATCATTTGCAATAATTTATTCTCCTGACCGAAACGTTTGCTGTTTCCTGATGCAAGATAAATGACCGCTGCTTTTATTTTATCCATGTTATATTATTCTTTCTCCAATAATCCCATAACGATCTTTTCACTGGTGATCGGCAATTCTCGGATCCATAATCCGGTTGCATTAAATACGGCATGGGCTAATGCTGGAGATGGTGTGTTGATAACGATCTCTCCAATGGATTTTGCTCCAAATGGTCCTGTTGGCTCATAACTGCTCTCAAATTCTACACGAAGCTTTCCAACATCGACTCTTGCTGGAACTTTATACTGCATGAAAGAATTTTGTTTTACATATCCATTTGGTGTGTAATCAACACCCTCATACAATGCCATTCCGATTCCCTGACCGAGCCCGCCTTCTACCTGAACTCTTGCAAGATTTGGATTGACTGGTGTTCCACAATCTACGACCGCAACATAATCTAAAATTTCAATATGTCCTGTCTCTTTATCAAGCTCAATCTCAACCATTCCTACCATAAATGGTGGTGGGGATACTGGAGAACTGTTTGTCTCTGTCACCTGGAAAGTTTCATTATTGTTGCACATAGATGCTGTTGCGATGTCCACTAATGAAACTTCTTTGCCGCTCTCTGCATCTCTGACTTTCTTTCCGTCAAATTCCAGAGTATCTGTATCTGCAGCTTCCATCATCTCAGCTGCTTTATTGAAAATATGTCCCTTTAATTTTTCACAGGCACGTTCCACTGCTTTTCCTGTGACGTAGGTAGAACTTGATGCGTAAGATCCAGAATCGTATGGTGATGTATCTGTATCTGCTCCGCTGACCATGATATCATCAATAGAACATTCCAGACATTCTGCCGCCATCTGGGCCAAGATCGTATCACATCCAGTTCCCATATCCGCTGCTGCAATAGAAAGTGTATACAATCCATCGTCATTTAATTTGATCGTTGCAGAACCAACGTCAACGCCAGAAATACCGGAACCCTGCATCGCCATTGACAGTCCGACACTTCGAACTTTTCCATTTCCCATATCTTTGCATGGATATTTTTCATCCCATTTGATCATCTCTTTTGCACGAGCAAGGCATCGATCCAGAGCACAGCTGTTTGCTGTTTCTCCATAATATGCTGGCATCACATCGCCTTCACGGACCATGTTCATCTCACGGATCTTCGTTGGGTCCATTCCTATCTTAGCTGCAAGTTCACTGACTGCTGATTCCAGCGCAAACACACCCTGTGTCGCACCATATCCACGATAAGCCCCAGCTGACATACGATTTGTATACACAACATCATATGCAAAACGATGCGCTTCCAGATCTCGATATAATGGAATTGATTTATGCCCAGATAACCCTACCGTTGTTGGACCATGTTCTCCATAGGCTCCTGTATTGGATAATGTATAAACATCGATCGCACGGATCTTTCCATTCTTGTTTGCTCCGACACGAACTGTTACCTGCATCTCATGTCTTGGTGAAGATGCGATCTGAGACTCTTCTCTTGAAAAAATAATCTTGGATGGTTTCTTTGTCATCCATGTGACAAATGCTGGATATACTTCGGAGATAGAACTCTGTTTTGCTCCAAATCCTCCACCAATTCTTGGTTTTGATACACGAATCTTTGATTTTGGAATGCATAATGCATTGGATAAGATCCTTCGTACATGGAATACGATCTGTGTGGAACTAACAACGTTCAATCTTCCATATTCGTCAATAAAACAATAAGTTCTGAATGTCTCCATCATTGCCTGCTGATTTGCTTTTGTATGATATGTATGTTCTACAACCACGTCGCAATCTGCTAATACCGCATCGACATCTCCTTCGTGTGTTTCTTCTGTTGCACACAGGTTTTTCTTATTATCTGCACCAATATTACATAATGCTTTCCAGTTATCTTCTGGATGCACTAGCGGTGTATCTTTATCCATTGCCTTACGTGGATCTAAGTTTGCTGGCAATACTTCGTATTCCACACGTAACATCTTGATCGCCTGATCAACGCACTTTTCATTCTCCCCAGCAACGATTGCAACGGGATCTCCAACATAACGGACATGCTGATCCAGAATCTGTCTGTCATATGGGCTTAATTCCGGATATGTCTGTCCTGCCATCGTAAAACGTTCCTGTGGCACATCTTCCCATGTATAAATCGCCTCAATCCCTGGCACTTTCATAGCAAACTGAGTGTTGATCGATTTGATCATTGCGTTCGCATATGGACTTCGAAGTAATTTCACGATCAGACATTCTTTTGGTGCCTTATCGTTTGTAAATACAGGTTTCCCTGTCACAAGTGCCATAGCGTCTTTTTTCATGATCGGCTGGTTAACTACTTTCATTCGGCACCTCCATCTTTATTTTTCTTATATTCCAAAAAGTCTAAGATTCCTCGAAGCTGTCCTTCATATCCAGAACATCTGCAAAGATTCCCCGCAAGGTATTCTTTGATCTCTTCTTCACTCGGATCTGGAATCTCTCTAAATAATGCAATCGCATTCATGATCATTCCTGGGTTACAAAATCCGCACTGTTCAGCCCCTTGGTTCGCAATAAAAGCTCCAAACTCAGCTGCTTCTTCCTGCAATCCTTCTAAGGTATCGATCTTGTGTCCATCAACTCTTGCTGCAAGAATGGAACATGATAAGATTGGCTGGTCATCCATAAATACCGTACATAATCCGCAATTTGATGTCTCGCATCCACGTTTCACACTGTAACAACCAAGATCTCTGACGAGATCGATCAGGAGAGTGTCTGCATCAATCTGTGGGGTTACTTTCTTTCCATTTAATGTAAATGTAATCTCCATGTTTATTTTTCTCTCCTTTCTTCTAACTGTTCAAAGCCTCTTCTTAATAAGACTTTTGATAACTGTTCACGGTAAGCAGCACTTCCTCTCATGTTGCTTCCAAAATTCATCTGACCTGTCACTTCATCTGCGAGTTTTTTTCTTCCTTCATCATCTTTGATCTGTTCCATCCACTGATCTGATAATCTGACTCTGCAAGCTCTGGATGGTCTTGCACCGACAACCGCATATGCCTCTTTCTCACCTAATGAAACAGCGCAGGTCAAAACTGGAAAATCTGTCTTTGTATTTCTATGAGAAAGATAAACACTTTCCTGCGGATGCTTCTTAATTATCAGACGCACTAAAATATCATTTGGATATTTATTTGCTGCAAATTGATCTAATGGAATGATTCCTTCATGATGTAACTCCACATAACTGTCAAACGCCAGAAAACAGCTTAATACATCAGAAAAACCGAACTTTCCAAAAATACTTCCACCTACTGTCGCAAGATTACGGAACTGCACTCCGACAATGTGTGTCACACTTTCTTTTACCGCTCCCTGACTCCATGTATTTAATCCTTCATGAAGTTCGATCTGTCTTAGTGTTACCATTGCTCCGATTGAAAATTCCTCATCATTTTCTTCGATCTGATCAAGTCCAAGACCCGACAGATCAATTGCTTTTTGTACATTTCTTGTGACCATCTTAAGCCACAACATGCCACCGATCACGCAGTTGGTCTTCTTCTGATTCAGCTCATAAGCTTGCTCAAGACTTTCTGCTTTGACGTATTCCTTGATCTTTAACATCTTATTTCTCCTTTAATTTTTTAAAATATCCCTTGTTTATACATTCTTTCACATTCTACAGAGCAACACAGGCAATTGGCAAAAAAAAGAGTACTTTCTGAGAAAGTACTCCTTCAGGTATCGTCCTATAATCCCCAGTATTCTCCATAGGTATCTTTGATGTTCTGTACATCGCTGTCTGTAATTCCATCAATCGTACTCTTAACAAACTGGTAAGTTCTTGGTCTCTTTGATCTTAATGCGGATGGATGCTCCTTATAATCCTTGTAAGATTCTGCAAAATACTCAGATGCTGATTTGATCGCATATGCTTTGTTATATCCATCATATTTATTCTTCTCAGCATTGTAAATTGACTTCCATTGACTCGTTCCAACTTTATCTCCTGCAAGGAAATTAGCAAAATGTCCTAATTCGTGAAGTAATACAGAAGATCTCGCACTCTGAAGTGCGATCTTATGGCTCTTAACGCTAAATACACCTGTCGCTTCCGCATTTTTATCAATCACCATCTTAAACTTCAGATCTTCAAATGCATTCAAGATCTTACCATCTGCCTGAGAACCAAGTGTTCTTAATGTTGTTCCAGAAACACCAGACATCTGACTCAATTCAACCGTTGTTGTCTTGATCGTTCTCTTCTTAGAACCCTTCTTGTCATAATCCTTCTGTGTTTTGACAACTTTTGTATTCACAACCTTACGTCTGGAATGATTCTGAGATGTTGTTGTTCTTCTCTTTGTTGTTTTCTTCGTCGTTACCTTCGGTTTCTTGCCAAGCGGTACTTGAATCCCATCAATTGATGTTGTTGCTTCGCTTGGATGCTGCATAGTATCAACGCTTTCATAGGAAGCCATCTGCTTCTCAAACTTCTCCTGCTAACAGTTATTGTAAAATATGACTCCACCAAAAACCAATGCAACAGCTACTACTACGGACACCAATCCGACCATGACTTTCTTCTTCATAACTCTCGCCCCTTCTTAATATTAATATCTATACTCTTTGCTTTTATCTCTCAATCCCCATGTGAGAGACACTCACCCTATAATATATTTTCATCGTACAATATTCGCACTTTTTTGTCAATAAATTCCGATGGATTTCAGCCTGTTTCTGACCATATTTCTTAGCGGATCCTTTTTATTATCATTTCTGGATTGGATGCATATAAAATCGCAGTTTCTTTGCTGATCTGTCCTTCTTTATATAGATTGATCAATGACTGGTCCATAGATATCATTCCGCTCCCTGTAGAGGAATAGATCAAACCATCTATTTGATGCACTTTATTTTCACGGATCATATTGCGAATCGCCGGGGTCACTTCCATGATCTCAAACACAGGGATCAATGTTCCATCCATCGTTGGTATCAGCTGCTGGGAGATCACTGCCTGTAATACAGAAGCCAGCTGAATCATGATCTGACGTTGCTGATTTGGTGGAAATACATCTATGATACGTTCGATCGTATTCGCTGCCCCGATAGTATGAAGTGTTGAAAATACCAGATGCCCTGTTTCTGCAGCTGTCATAACTACCTGAATCGTTTCATAATCTCTCATTTCCCCAAGCAATATCACATCCGGACTTTGTCTTAATGCGGCTCTTAAGGAAGTAACATAATTTACAGTATCCATGTTTACTTCTCTCTGACTGACGATACTTTTCTTATGTTGATGTAAAAATTCCAAAGGATCTTCCAATGTGATGATGTGATCTTCTTTTATTTCATTGATTTCTTCTATCATGCATGCAAGTGTCGTGGATTTTCCACTTCCCGCTGGTCCTGTTACAAGCACAAGTCCTTTGTTTAATTCACTTAATTTCATTACCTACTCTGGTATTCTTAATTGCTTATAGTCTGGCAGGCGGAATGCGATCCTTAGATCTGCGATACAACTTCCATAGTTTCTCATCGATCGCTCCAACTTGTTCATTCGCTGCATTGGATGCCTGATAAAAAGCCGACGTACGTTCCAAATTCTTTTTACTTAACGTATGATCTCCCTTGGCACTTGAAAGTGTCAAAGCCGCAAAAACTGCTAAACAGACCATAGCTAACACGAGCACGATCGAAGCTGCTCCAATCCCTAAAAATGGCATTTTACGATCTTTCATTATCTTTCCTTTCCTGCCTGTATCTTAAAATATCAAGCTGATAAATCTGTTGGTTTTCCCTCCACATCGTAATCTTTCCCAGAACTTTCGCTGACTGCCTTTCAAGCTTTATCGTCATATGATAACGGGCTTTTGTTTTCTTTATCTCATTCCAATCCTGATCATAATAACACTGATAATCTCCGGCTTTACCATCTATTTGTGTAAAATATTCTTGAAAATCTTTGATGTCATAAGCACCCGCTTCTATCAGTTCTGCAGCTTGTGTTACATAATTTTTTGTCTCTGTCATTTCTCTTGCTTTTGCACTGATGTTATGAGCTTTTACAAATACCTGAAGCAGGATTGATCCACAGATTGCAAAAAAGAATAATACCATCATTAATTCCATCAGGATCAGGTGTGTTCCATTGCTTTTTTGTCTCATACTTCCTCCTAATTCCTGCTGTGTCTGTATACACAGTTCTGATATATCTTGCCATCACTTCCCTGAATCTTTATATGATACAGCTGTTTTGTTTCTATTACAGAAAAATCTTTTGCTGCCACAATCTTCTCTCCCTGCATCGTTGTTGTATCCAGACCTTCTCTTACCATTAATTCTCTCAACGCACCCTTCTCCTGATAGAGATATGTATTGTATTTTTTCCCATTGATCTTTTCCGTATGGATCAGGGCTGTGCGTCCATGAAAGCTGCCGATCTCGATGCTGTCCTTTTCATCCCACTGTCTTATCTTTTCTGTTACATAAGAAATATCGATCCGTTCCTCATAATCCTCATTCATCACAGAAGCTGTATGACTATATATATTCGCCCCGATCATACTCAAGGAAAACGCACAAACTGCAAACACTGCAAATAAGATCACAAGAAACATCTGATCTGTCATATGTCTTTGTCATACTCCAATCCATAATGTTTCTCCATATAAGAAAGACTTTCTGGATATCGTCCTTCCACACTGTAACATTGTACCGCCCCTTTGATCACGGCTTCTTTCAGACTTTCATCCATATCAATTCCACTCTTTAATGCCATTGCCATTCCACCTGCGAATCTTGTTCTTGCGCGTTTCCATGCGATTTTCTTCATAAATCCGATGGTTTGTATCTTCGAGATAAATTCAATTCTTGCCTTTTTATAAAAAATAACGAAAAATACTATGATCAAGATCACCACTGCCAAAACTACCAGAACAATTGCTGACTGCCTCATCCAATCTCCAATATTCAATAACTGACGTGCAACTCCTGTCATCTCTTGCCCTAATTGCATATATACCTGTTCAAATACTGGCATAACTTTTATAAATAATACTGCAACGATCACTAACAACATCCCGAGCATCGCAACCGGATAAGTCACTGCACTCTTGACCGCATCTAATATTTCTTCTTCCCTCTGGTAATATGCCGCCAATGCTTCCATCGTCTCATCCAGTCTTCCTGTCTGTTCTCCGATCTCCGTCATATGAAGTGCATATTCTGGGAAAACCCCTGTTTTCTCCATTGCAGGATAAAGCATTCCACACATTTCAAGTTCTTTGCGAATCTCTTTTAATATCTCCCTGCCTTCTGTCTGGACATCTCCATCTTCCATAATGTAAATTCCCTCAAGCGATGAAATCCCAGATTTCAAGATCAGCGCCATCTGACCACAAAATGTGATCAGTTCTTCGTTGCTAAGTTTCTTCGCTTCCTTTACTGCTTTCGTCTTACTTGTAAATTCTACATACTGGTTAGGATATAAAAATGGCAGAAATTTACTTTTTAATTTCACCTCAAAACTATCCATCATCAAAACACTGTATTCATCGTCCTGCACATTTTCATATACAGAGATCTGATATGTACCATTCCACTGGTCAATGGAAAATATGTCGACTCTTTTGTCCGTTCAATAAAATATTTATATACTTTATTATTCTTTCCGATCACTTCAACACTGATCTTCTTTGCACTTCCCTTATATCGCAGTGCTACATAACCTTGAGCCACATTCGATATATCAACCACAGCCTCTCCATGATCCAAAACTTCCTTCCCCGGTGCTTCTGGCTTTAATACTCCTGCTTTCTGAGCTGTTACCTGCTTCTTCCGGCCTCATCCGCCAAATGGTAACATAATGATCAGGCATGTCACGATCAGTATTATTTTTATGACATACTTCATAAGAATTCTCCTTGTATTTACTTCCTCTAGTATAACAGATTCACAATATGCCTTCTAATTTTATTTACGTATACAAATGCTCTCTTACATAATTTAAAAACTGCTTCTTTGCATAATCCAATGGCTTATTTTTTCTATAAAATAGTGATATCACAGAATGTAATTCATCTTCTAGTGGTATCATTTTAACTCCAGCACATTTAGCTTCTCTATAAACCGTTGAAAATGTGATCGTAACCCCAACCCCTTCACTTACAAAACTCATGATTGTATTTGCTTGTGGAAATTCAAAAGCTATTTTCGGTTCAAATCCTGCTTTCTCACAACTCTTATAAAACACTTCGTAACTTCCGCTGCCTCTCTCTGGGAAGATAAAAACATCATCTTTCAATTCTTTCAGTTGAAGTCGATCTCTTCCATAAAGCGGATGTTTTTCATATAACACTGCACACAATTTATCATCATACAGTGGGGAAAAACGGAATTTTTTCTGATCTTCCATCATATTTTCTCTCAAGATCAAAAAATCATAACGATCGGAATTTTCCTGGATCTCACTTGCGATCCTTTCATCGATCACAAGTTTGATATCTGGATATTCTTTCCTGAAATCCGCCACCAATCTTGCAAAATGATATGGTGCAAGAACCGGCATACAACCAATCTTAATTTCCTGATTTTTCTGAACATTTTTCAGCATCTCTTCATAGGTTCCCGTCATTTTCTTTGCATAAGACAAAAAGATCTCTCCTTCTTTGGACAACTCAAATTTCCTTGTATTCCTGCGGATCAGTGTAATTCCTAACTCATTTTCCAACTTACGGATCTGTTTTGATAATGCACCTTGTGTCATGTTACAGGCATATCCAGCTTCTGTGAAATTTTTCTGTTTACATAATTCCATATAATAATATAATTGCTGTATTTCCATTTTTCCATACCCTTTTTAAATATCTTCGTATATTCCTATTTGGAATATATCAAATCTCAACTGGAATTGCAATACTTCGCTCTCTCTATATATAATAAGAAACACAAAAGGGAATACGATTGATAAAATATGAAATTTTGATGAAAGGAATCGTTGATATTATGAAAAACAAAAAAAGATTTTTTTACCATAGATTGTTATTTTATATTTTAGGACTGTTGATCATGTCTGTTGGTTCTAATTTATTTTTGAAAGCAGCTCTTGGAGTTGCACCTAGCTGTACGATGGCTTTAACATTAAGTTATCTTTCCCCAATTCACAGCTATGCCTTATTTAACTTCCTGATCAACTCTACTTTCTTAGTTTGCGAAGCTCTGATCCTTCATGAATTCGGGAAAATGCAGTTGACTCAGCTTGGTTTGACTTTTGTTTATTCTTTATTTATCGAATTTACTTCTTATGGTTTATTCTTTATTGAACCTCATGGACTTGCCGCTAAGATTTTACTATCTGTCATCGCATGTGCCGTTCTATCAATAGGTGTCGGATTCACGATCAGTTCCGGATTCGCTGTTATGCCAATGGAAGGACTTGTGAAAACTATCTCTGATAAGAAAAATATAAGCTTTGGCGCTGTCAGAGTTTGTCTGGAAGTTTTATTTACTGTATGTTCTGCGATCTCTTCTTTTGTATTGCTTCCAGAATTACCATCCGTTGGAATCGGAACCGTGATTGCCGCTTTCTTAAGTGGTAATATTACAAATATATTTTCTTCTCTATTTCATAAGAGAATCAATGCCTACCTTGGATTTCAGGCATGATCCTATAGAAAAAAACGTAATCTCAAATGAACCTCTTGAGATTACGTTTTTTTATTCTATCCTTCTTCTTTAGTTTTTGCCTATTCCCATGGATCGATTTGCTGATTCGTCGGTACGACTTTGATCTTCTTTGAAATCGTTATCTTTGTCCCTGTTTTTAATTTTGCAGAAATCGTCGCTGTTCCAGCTTTATTTCCTGTGATTCTTCCATTCGAGTCAACAGATGCCACGGATGGATTACTACTCTTCCATGATGTGAAAGATGATGTATTGATCACTGTTGGATACACACCGTACTCTTTCATCATTTTACCTTGATATGTTGGCTTCATCTGCATTTTTTCTGTTTCCCATATTGTACCGTATCTGCTGTCTAGTTTTAAATAACTCTTCTTTAAATATGAATTCTTTGTCACGATATTTTTTGTAAATTGCTTTCTTGCCTTGGATTTTTCTACTTTCTTTGCTTTGGAACTGCTAAAGTCTAATACCCAGGTATTGGCTTCGTATCCGTCTCTTGACACAACCGTAACTGCTGCAACCCCTACACTTTTTGCATTCGAAAGTAACAGACCTTTTCTATGTGTGGAAGAATTGATCCAACCCTTTACGATCTGCTTCGGTGTAGTTCCTGCGGATTGTGCGCAGTTTTCATAGATGATCTTCTTGTTGATACTTTTTGAAAGCTTTCCATTTGGTCTTCTATGCGGACTTGTTTCTGGAATATAGATCGTTGTTTCAAATCCACGCATAATTGCTGAATTTGTCAATCCTCGATCCATCTTCAATGCTTTGCGTCCATTTTTCTTACGGTATTTGTTCACTTCTTTTAAGATTTTCTGTGCATCGTTATAATCCTGATATCCTGTAACAGATAATTTCCCTGTAGAAGCAGCCTCTACCTTCTTCTGGCTGACTCCTGCAGTTGTAAATAGCATTGCCGCTGCTAATGCAATACTGGCAGCTCTTCTTGATAGTTTCCTCATAAACTTTCTCCTTTCATACTTTTGATCATGGTACCTTTATATAATTTGTGCGCAGATATCATTCAAACAACATCTCTCACAATGAGGCTTTGTTCTTGCCGTACAGACATCCCTTCCATGCCATACCAGCCTGTGGCAGAAATCACTTCCTTCTTCTGGTGGAATGATCTCCCATAATGCCATCTCAACTTTTTTAGGGTCTTTTATCCCATCAACCAATCCAATCCGGTTGACCAAGCGGATACAATGTGTATCCGTAACGATCGCAGGTTTGCCAAAAACATCTCCCATGATCAGGTTGGCACTTTTTCTTCCGACCCCAGGAAGACTTAGGATCGATTTAAAATCGGTTGGGATCTTACCGTTATATTCATCTCTTAAAACTTTCATACATTTGCTGATGTCTCTTGCCTTGCTCTTTCCAAGACCACAGGGCCGTACGATTTCTTCAATATCTGCAACGTCTGCTGCTGCCAGTGCTTCTACTGTTGGATATTTTTCAAATAATCCTTTTACTACGACATTTACTCGTGCATCCGTACACTGAGCCGCCAGTCTTACACTAACTAATAATTTCCACGCCTGATCATATTCCAATGTGCAGTCTGCATCTGGATATTCATTCTTCAGCCGCTCAATGACTTCTAATGCCAGTTCTTTTTTATTCATGTAACAGTATCCTCCTTGAATGTTGTTTTATCATTATTATACCTTGTATTTTTGCATATTTCTATGCTATAATGATTTTGTATTTTTTGTTCATCGAAAGGAGAATTTTATGAAGAAAAGCATTTTAAAATGTGCCTCTATTTTTCTGGCATCTGTATTAACAGTAGGTATGTGTTCTGCTTATAGTGTAAATGCGAAAGCAAAATTTTCTCTACCTAAAAAGACAACCTTAAGTTATGACAAAAAAGATAATGGCGGGAATGGTTTTTACACAAATGTGATCTATATCAAGGGAACAAATCGCTCTAATTCAGAATCCATCCTGCGTAATGGTATGAAGGTTAAATCTTCAAATAGAAAGGTTATTTCTACAAAAACTTTTGGAAAAGATTATTATCTTATTGCGGATAACAATCAAGTAGGAATCGGTGTAAAACTTAAGAAAACAGGATCAACAAAAATCACTGCAAAATTTAAATATAGAGGTAAAACTTATTCTGTAAAAACAACAGTCAAAGTTATAAAATACTCAAATCCTTTTAAGAAGATCGTAGTGGATGGAAGAGACTGTACTTCTGATTTTAAGAATAAAAACGGATCTGGGATTTCTTTTATGGGACGTAACATCAAGATCACTCCTAATAAGAACTGGAGAGTAAAATCTATTTATACTTACAAGCCAGGAGCTACTAAAATGAAAAGAGTAAAAGGTTCTTCCGTTACAATCCCAACAAATTGCCGTGCTTTTATTACAATGGAAAATAAAAAGAATAAATTAATAGAAAAAGTTACTTTTGATGAAATGGATACTACTGAAGATCCTGGATTTACATTCTAGACACAATTTTAAAACAACCCAGAATTGTCTTTTTATACCTGACGATTCTGGGCTGTTCTTATCTTCTACAATTTCTTTATTTGATCTGTTTCATGTTAAATCAATGCCATTCTCTGCCATTTCCCTTGTATGTATCGTTTGACAAACAGGATTCCTCTGAATACCCAGTCTAATGTCATTGCTACCCAGACTCCGAAGACTCCAAGTCCCATCCATTTTCCAAGAACAACGCTGCAGAAGATTCTAAATATCCACATCGTGGCTGATGCTACAACCATACAGTATTTGACATCATTTGCTGCTCTTAATGTGTTCGGGATCGTGAATGCTGGCGGCCAGATCGTTACACAGCATAAAGAGTCCGCAAGTCCTACCGTTACAGTTAGCATCTGCTCAATGATCAACGGTATGATCAATCGTACAAGATCTTTATTTGAAAACATCCTGTTCCTTGCACTGTCTGTGATTTCCATATTATTTCATTTCTTTTTCTGTGTTTTAAAGATTATTTCTGTGTTTTGTCTTTTGTTTTACAGTTTTTATCTTATCACACTTTTGATTTTGTTCAAGGTCTGATTAAAAATATTTACATTTTCTCATTTTTATAATCGAGTAGGAGGCTAATCATTAATTGATTAGCCGACCTCTCACACCACCGTGCATACCGTTCGGTACACGGCGGTTCTTTAGTTTTCACATACTGTTAGATAATAGTCAGACATGGACGTGTATCCCAATCTGGCTATTATTTTTTTCGAAAAAATTTGGTTCAGCACTTGTGCCATTCTCCAGTAACCTTTTCTACTACATGCTAGTTCTTTCGCCATCCAGTGTTCCATACCCAATGCTTTTAGCATTCGGTATCTTGTTTTTATTTTCTTCCATTGTTTCCAATAGACTGCTCGGATTCTCCGTCTTGCCCATTCATCTGTTCTTTTTAGAAGTCCTTTCATATCTGCAAGTCTGTAGTATTGCACCCATCCTCGCACGTACTCCTGATACTCCTTTTCTCGTTTTTTATTGCTTATTCCTTTGTTCCGGTCTGTCAATTCCCGGATTTTATTTTTCATCTTAACCACTGACTTTGCATGTACTCTGAGTCTGCATTTCCCTTTATATCTGTAAAAGGTGTAGCCTAGATATTTGACTTTGCTGATATGTGCTACCTCCGTTTTCTTCCTGTTTACCTTCAGGAAAAGTTTTCCTTCAATAAATGGAATGATATTTCTCAAGGTTCTCTCTGCACTCTTTTTGCTCTTACACAATATCATGCAATCATCTGCATATCGGACAAATCTGTGTCCTCTGCGCTCCAGTTCTTTATCTAATTCATTTAGCATCACATTACTAAGCAGTGGACTTAATGGTCCTCCTTGCGGCATCCCTACCTCTGTACGTTCAAATATTCCGTCTGCTATAACTCCCGCATTCAGATATTTATGTATCAGCGATATGACTCTGCCATCTTTTATGGTTCTTGACAATACCTCTATCAGTTTACTCTGGCTTACTGTATCAAAGAACTTTTCCAAGTCCATATCTATTACATATACATAGCCCTCGTCTACATTCTTTTGGCATTGTCTCAGAGCGTCGTGCGCTCCTCTTCCTGGTCTGAATCCAAAACTGTTCTCTGAGAATTGCTCCTCATAGATTGGCGTTAATTCCTGTGCGATTGCCTGTTGAATAACTCTGTCGACTACTGTAGGTATCCCCAGTTGTCGATATTCGCCTTTTGTTTCCTTTGGTATTTCTACCCTTCGAACTGGGTTCGGTTTATATTTACCTTCCCTTATCTTTTGTATCAGGCTTCTCTGGTTTTCTCTAAGGAAGGGCAGAAGTTCATCCACCTGCATTCCATCAATTCCACCTTTTCCCTTGTTTCTTTTGACTTGCTTATAAGCCTTATTAAGATTATCTTTTCGCAAGATCAATTCCAAAAGATTGTTCGTCCAATAGTCTGTGATGACACTGCTCTTTTCAGTAATCTTAGAGTAGTCGAACACTTCTGCATACTCTTTCTGTTCC
>OHBP01000186.1_pt1 | contig 37388 bp, 21 predicted proteins | sample 1577471 | NCBI WGS metagenome assembly OHBP01 (sample SAMEA3879503, study PRJEB24766) | human gut metagenome | biome: human-associated habitat; feature: feces | place: USA | collected 1985/1987
GCGAGGGAAAATGGGGAACGGATTCACCAGAATATGGTAGTGCCCGCCAAATGGGATACCTTTCTGTACCGGTGGCAGGTTTGCCGGGCACAGAAAGCATTTTCGTTCCTGAATGGACTTGGCATCCACCTTGGCACCGGAGGAAACGATGCGTGCCGGGTTGAACTGTACCTTATAGGGTATGCCGTTTACATTCAGCTCTTTCACCCGCACACCGGAGAGGGCAGCATAATTGTTGCGTGCCGTCTCCCAGGATGCCAGTTGTCCGGTTAGAAGATTGTGTATCGTTTGATTCATGAGCTTGTCTGTTATTTGATGATTTACGGTGTGCAATCACTTTTTCTTGTTCATTGCTATGCGTGCTTGGAGTTCCCAAGTACGGATACGGTCTTTGTAAAGGTTGTGTCCGTTCATTTTTACAATATCCAGTGAGGCGTCGGAATTGTCGTCCCAACGGCGGCAGAGGTAGACCACGTCGTACACACGTCCTATCTGGTATTGGCGGGAGAAGTTCAGTCCCAGTGCATAGTCTTCGCCATAGCTGGTATTGGGTACTTTCACTTCGCGCAGCACCGGGGTATAGAAGGCGCGCGGGGCACCCAGACCGTTGATGCGGAGGGCGTTGTTGCGTCCGTTTGCCGGAGTCCATTCCTTGTGGTCGATGATGCCCGGAGCAATCATGTTCATGTTGAAGTCCGTCATCATATAGGTGCCTACCACCATGGCGCAGTTCTGCTCGTAGAAGGCGCGGACCATGATGGCGAGTGTATTTTCGTCTTTGTATACGTCATCGCTGTCCAGCTGCACGGCAAACTTGCCGCACTTGGGGTGGTGTACCCCCATATTCCAGCAACCGCCGATGCCGAGGTCGGTACGTTCGGGGATGATATGGATGACGCGTTCGTCATCCTTGAATTCATCGATGGCCTCCGTAGTGCCGTCTGTGGAATGGTTGTCGATGATGATAAGATTATATTTAAAGTCTGTCTTCTGCATCAATACAGATTTGATGGCGTCACGGATGGTACGGATACGGTTGCGCACCGGAATGATGACCGAAGCTTCATACTCAAAGTTACCGGCAGAGAACTCAATCTTCTTGAACTCCGGTGCCAGATATCCCCCGATTTCTTTCAGATGTTCGGTACATGCCTGCTCCATCTCAATCTGGCGGTCACGGTTTTTGGGGTCTACATAGTCGAAAATCTTTTCGCCGCTCTTGCGGGTATCGTTTTCCACCTCGCTGTATAAGTATTCGTTGATATGTACCAAGTTTGAATGTTGGCTCAATTTCAAGCGCAGGTCGTAAAGTCCGGCGAAGTTGTAGTCAGACTTCATGTGTCCGGCGGCTTCCTTTAGTTTTTCGGTGTTGAAAAGGAGCAGGGAGCCAAAGTTGAAGTCATCCCTCAAGGAACCGAATTGGTAGTCGATTACCGGAGCGTTGCTCTGCTTGCCGTCTGCTATTTGGTAGTGGTCGGCATATACCATACCGGCGCTTGAATCTTCAAGGATGTGTATCATACGTTCCAGTGCAAACATACCCATTTCGAGCGTAGTCTCTTTGGTATAAAGCAATGTGTATTCTCCCTTGGCTGCATTAGCAATAGCTTTGAGAGTTGCACTGCTGTAGGGCATGTCAACAAACAATATTTCGCAGTCCGGGAGCGATTCCAGAGTGGCATCGGTCGTGATTAACCGGATTTCTTCTATAAGTCCTGTCGCCTGTAGGCTATTCACTGTTTTTTCTACTTGTTCTTTTCCTGCGTAGGGAAGAAAGCAACTGATTTTATTCATGATATATCTTTTAATTTTTAATTCTCAATTTTTAATTCTCAGAAGTCCCACTTCCCCGCTGGTTGCCGTGAATAGAACTTCGTGGCCGTTCAACGGAACTACGGTACTGATGAGTGAATTTCCTATTTTATGTTTCCACAGTACTTTGCCTGTTTTTCCTTCCAGTGCGAAGATAAGTCCTTCTTTGGTACTGCCAAACATGACCCCCTCTTTTTCCACTTGCATGGAGGGGGCATGCTCATAACCGAAACCTACATGGGTTACCCACAACTCCCGCGGAGTATCTCCTTGAGCTGCATAGCAAACAATGCTGTCGTTCATCGTTTTGCTATAGATACGTTCACCGTCTTCGGAAAGTCCGATGGTCTCGCGCACCATGGACTGGAAGGTGCGCCACACGGTATTGCCCGTATGGATGTCTATGGCGGTCATGGCGCGTTGCGGGTCGGTAATGAATACTTTGCCGTCGGTGGCTACCGGCCATACGGCGGCTGGAGAGAAGTGCATACGGGTCAGTCCGCCCGTCCATTTCCATAGTTCATGCCCGTTTGCCTTGCTCAGGGCATACAGTGTATTGTCCCATGCGCCGAAGATAACTTTGTCTTCCGTCACCAACGGCTTGGTCTCGATGTAGCCCTTCACGCTGGTGTAGGCCCAGATTACTTTTCCCGTATGGATGTCTATGGCACGGAAAGTGGCGTCACTGGCACCGATGTATGCTCTGCCGTCTGCGATGGTCACGGCTCCGAGCACCGGTTCGGCGGCTTCTACCGTCCAGAGCAGGCTGCCGTCTTTGGCGTTCAATCCGTAGATGTGACGGTCAGCAGACCCGAATACAACGATACCCTCGCTTACGGCCGGAGTACCGACAATGCGCTTGCCGGATTCAAAGCTCCATAGCTTTTTACCGTTTTTCAGGGCGTAGGCTGTCAGCTGTCCCATATCGTCTCCTACGAACACTTTATCTTTTTCTACGGCGGGAGAGCAGTAAATGCCTGCGCCCGTCTGCACCATCCATTGCTCCTTTACTTGCGGATACTCCTTGTTGACCGAGAAGTCAGGATATTTCTCTGCCTTTCCGTTGCGGTCGTAATACTGTCCGGTCAGCGAGAATGCTGTCCACTGCTTCTTGGGCTCGCCGATACGTTGCGTGTATACCCGGATGGAATCCCCGGTTACTTCATAGATGCCGTAACCCGGTTTCCCTTCTTTGTCGCACAGGTTGCTGCGCATCAGTACGCCCGGAATGCCGTCGTAACGTAAATCCCGGTTGCTGTGGTAGTGTCCGCCGATAAACAAGCGCACGTTGTAGGGGCGGACGGCATCCGTCACCTCATACCAATTGTCCACATCACCTTCCATTAGCGGGTAGTGGGTGACAAGTATCACCGGTTTGTCTTTGCCGTTTTTATCCATTTCTTCCGTCATCCAACGGATATCTTGCGGCACTACATGCCCGTAGGCCATACGCATCAGCGGACCGGAGTTGAAGCCGAGGAAAAGGAATCCCTTATGCTCGAACTCGAAGCGTTCGCCGCCAAAGATTTCTCCGAAAGCGGTACAGCCGGAGTCGCTCCATTTCGTTTCATGGTTGCCTAGGACTACGTGGTAGGGGACCTTCAGCAAGTCAAGGCACGATTTCACTTTTTCCATGGTAGTACGGTCGCCTTCTTCGGTCAGGTCGCCCGTCACCAGGACAAAGTCGATACTGTCGGTGGCATTAATCTGTGCCACGGAACGCAGCAGGTCCTCTGTGGGATTCGGATTGTTCGGGGTCAGATGAATGTCCGTCAGTTGGGCAAAACGGAATGTCCCTTGCTGTGCCTGCATCCCCAGGGGGAGCAGGCAAGCCATCAGGACGATTATTAACAGTCTTCTGTTCATAGATGATGATTGGTTGATATTACTTGTTGTCATTGAAGAATGTCAGTACAGCATTCATGAATGCCTCTCTTTCAGAATCAGTACGTATGGATTCAAAAGGGAATCCCAATACAACAGTCTTGTAGTCGCCTTGGTAGGCCACACCGGCACTCAGGTTGTTTTCAGAATACCGCATCACGGTGTGTGCATCTTTGGTTGCCGGTTCAATGGCGTCCGGTGATTCCACCACATACGAATCGGCATTCAGCTCATTGTGATAGGTATAGTTTCCTGAAAGGGCGGGGAACGGAGAAGCTACGCTTTTCACCTTACCCATTGTAGCCGCTTGTCCCACACGCCACTTATATTTCAGTACTTCCATCGCAAATTTCTTGTCGGCTTCGTCGGCGGTTGCAAGGCGGTTGTCCCATAAATCCGTTCCTACAAAAGCGCCCGAAACAAAGATATTTCCACCTTGCTTACAATAAGCCACAATAGCCTCCTGCATCGGTTTGCTGAAAGTCTTGAACTCCAACGGTTTTACGCCTCCCCGTCCCATCTTGGTCTGGCATTGCTTCCCAAGTATCAAGTCCACATACCTATACTCCCTCATATCCACCGGAATATTCTTCTCTCCCTTTCCTACGGGGGAGAGACTTTCATTACTAACCGATACAAACGAATATCCCGCTTTCAGGATAGCGGCACCATGTATGGCAGGATAATCGAACGTATTTCCTGCGATGACTTGGGTCTCGTAATTTCCATAACTGTCGCCGAAACCGGAGGCGTCGTCGTCCATCCAGGGAATGGAACGGCGGTATTCCTTCATCTTGCCAATGTAGCTGATGTCATGGATATAGGGGACCCCGTGGTCCTGCTCATCCAGAAATCCGGCAAGGAGGGTGTCGGCGGGGGCGGGGGCCGTAAAGTCGGCAGGGGCACTGATGCGGTCGAATCCATTTATCACCAATACGGTACCTTTGGAATTGAACGCCCGTCCGGCGGAAAGAATTTCGGAAGGGAAACTCTCGCCGCCCTTATTGACAGCGGTAACCTTGTAGCTGCATACCATGCCGGCGGGGAGCGTGGTTCGGTAACTGTTGCCGTCCACCAATACTCCGTTGTCGAAATCCCCGTCGCCGATACGGGTATAAACAATGTATTTCTCTGCTACGGCAGTTGGTTCCAACGCATCCGCTACGGGTTGCCAGGTCAGTTCCACTTCGTTCTCGCTGGTCATGCGCAAGGCCATGTGGTCTACCGGTAACGGTTGCACTACATAATCCATGTTGTATTGTGAGCAGAGGAACTGAAGCATACCTTTGTAGATGGCGCGGCTTACGGTGAAACGGAAACGCGGGTCCAGTCCGTAGCGCATGTCTGCAAAGTTTTGATGGGAAAGTAGTTCGAGTAGCATGGTAGGTACGCGGGGTACACGGGCCTCATAGTAGGATTGGTTCCATTTGCCCCGGCGTGTCCATTGGGGTTCGTAGAGGGTACGCACGTCACGCACGATGTTGGACTGAATCAAGTCTGTCAGGTCGTGGCTCAAGTAGCGGGATGCTCCGTTGGCGAATTTCTCATTGTAGGCGTTGGTATAGTAGATGCCGAGTGTCCCGATGATGGAATCGTTCAGTGTAGTTCCTGCATCGGAGTGGAAGGCAAAGGCCATGTTGACAGGGATGTTCAGCCCTTTTTCCGTCGGGTTCACGGCAGAGCCTCCGGAAAGGTAGTTCACCCAGATACCACGGCATTTATAGTCGTCGGTATAGTCATTCTTGCCGTTGCTTTCTGAATATACGCTGTCCGGTATGCCTGCCCATTGCAGCCAGTAGCGGGCGGCTTCGCAGAAACGGGGATAACCGCTGACTTCCTCTTTGAATTGAGAATTGAGAATTGAGAATTGGCTGCGCTGTGTTCGCTTGTGAGGTTGCGGGTATCGGAACTTTTTAGGTTTTCGGTGGCACCTTCTTCGGAGATGCAGCGGGCTATGTTCCCCATGCCGCCGCCTATCTTCACGGCGTCGGCAGTGATGATTCTTCCTACTTTGGAGGAAAGGTTGCTCAGAACGACTTTGCATTCATTGTTCCGGCCGGCATTGAAGCCGAAGGTGCCGAGGTAAATCCAGGTGCCGCCTCCCATTTGCTGGTTTACCTTGAACTGCGTGGTGCCGCCTTTGTGATAGACGGTGTAAAGGGCATCGTCCGCGCTGTTTGGCAAGGTTTGGTAAGAGACGTATACGGCGTATTGTCCGGTCGAAGGGATTTCGGGAATCCATTCGGCGGTGCTTGCGTTTCCTTTCTTGATGGTTTCTATGGCGCGGTAGGTACCTTCCTTGAAAGGATTCTCAAAGTCTATGTATTGGGGGCGCAGGTGGGCGAAGCCTTGTCCTTCTCCCTGACTCCAGAGCTTGTCACCGGAATTTTCTGTATAGACGGAACGGCCGGTCAGGCAACCGTCATTGTCTACGATGACTTCTGCCGTCTGGCAATCGCGTTCGCGGGGAAGCAGCACATTGGCACCGGCATTTTCCAACATCGGTACGAGGAAGGGCAATACGTAGCTCTGGGTGTAGAGGTCTTCCACTGTCTGGAAGATACGCGCACGCTGCCATTCCCAGCGGTCGAGTTTTGATTCGTAGTACCAGCCGTGGCTTTGCCATAGGGCGATATGCCGGTTATGCAAGCCGTTGGTGGGGGTGTAGGGGGAGGAAACTTCGGTAACCAGAGGCTTGGAAGCGACGGGGCTGAATGTCTTCGTCTTTTTGTCTTTTTTACTGCGCAGGGCTTGGGGAACCAGTTCTTCGATACTGCGCTTGTTGGTACGGATTTGCAGCTTGTATTTGGCAAACTCCACCGGCAGCAGGGCGCTTACGCCTTGGTAGATTTCGGCCACATTGTCCTCACGGAAAGGAATATAGGCACAGTTCATGTTGGCAAACAGTTGCAGTGTATTTCCTTCCACAGCCACTGAGTCGATGCTGATACGTCCTACGGAAACTTCTTTTCGTGCGGTGGTATCCAGGAATTTCCCGATTGCCTGACGGACATCCGTCGGAAGTCCTTGCGCGCCTCCCGCGTGGGGGAAGAGGGAGGCGGCAAGCAGACTAAGTAAAAACTGACGTCTTACATTCATAGATGATGTATTAAGTTAATTGTTCTTTTTATCTTTCTTAATCAATAGACAGAGACCGATGAAAGTGAACAGTGCATTGAAAATCAGCAATTCGTAGCTGAATTGATAACCTCCGAACCAGGCTTCGGAATTCTTCTGCAGAATGAAGCAGAGAACCGGGGAGGCGATGGCAACTAACGGGATGTACTTGTCACGCACTTGTTGTTTCATGAAAATGCCGAAAGCAAACAGACCCAGGATAGGACCGTAGGTATAGCTTGCCAGAATATATACAGCGTCGATGACACTGGTGTTGTTGAGAAGATTGAATACGAAAATGGTGATTCCCATGACAACCGCCATGCCGATGTGCACTTTCTTGCGCATCTTCACAACCGTCTCTTCCGACTTGCCTTTCGTTCCCAGAATGTCTACGGTGAAGGAAGTGGTCAGCGCGGTGAGTGCCGAGCCTGCGGCTGAATAGGCAGAAGAAATCAGGCCGATGATGAACAGTATGCCCACAATGGCAGGGAAATAGTTGCCGGTGGCAATCAGCGGGAACAGTTCGTCACTCTTCTCCACCGCAATCTGCTGGTTGGCGGCAAAGATGTAGAGCAGCACGCCCAGCATCAGGAAAAGCAGGATGACGAAGAACTGCGAAATGACACTGGTAATCATGTTCTTCTGTGAGTCCTTGAAGTTCTTGCAGCTCAGGTTGCGCTGCATCATGTCCTGATCCAGCCCGGTCATGGCAATCATGGTGAAGGCACCGGCGAGGAACTGCTTGAAGAAGTACTGCTTGCTGTTCACATCGTCGAAGAAGAAGATGCGGGACATGTCACTGTCGGCAATGGTGCTTACCATACCGGTAAATGACAGATTGAGGTCGGAAGCGATATACCAGATGCAGAGTACGACCGACACCACCAAGCAGAATGTCTTCAGAGAGTCTGTCCAGATAAGAGACTTTACGCCACCCTGGAAAGTGTACAACCAGACCAGTGCCACCGTGATGGCCACGTTCAGTAGGAAAGGCAGTCCGAAAGGTTCGAATACCAGCAGTTGCAACGTCAGGCATACGAGGAACAGACGGACAGCGGCACCGAGCATTTTGGAGATGAAGAAGAACCAGGCACCCGTGCGGTAGGAAGACATGCCGAAACGGTTCTCCAGATATTCGTAGATGGATACCAGGTTCATTTTGTAGAACAGCGGTACCAGTAGATAGGCTATGATGAGCTGTCCGGCAATGAAGCCCAACACCATTTGCAGATAGCCGAAGTTACTGGCGGCAACCATGCCGGGTACGGATACATAGGTCACACCCGAAATGGCGGAACCAACCATCGCGAAGGCCACGACATACCAGGATGACTTACGGTTACCGACAAAGAATCCTGCGTTGTCAGCCTTTCTTCCTGCAATATAAGATACCGTGAACAATATCACGAAGTAGGCAGCGATGGTAATGATTACGGAAAGTGGAGTCATGAGGTTATTTACGATTTTATGATTTACGATTTACGATTGAAATTACTTCTTTTGATGATATGTACGACTTTGATTATCCTATGTACGCTCTGACGTTCTCTTCCAATTCACGTTCATTTTTTAATCGTAAATCGTAAATCGTCAAATCGTACATCCCTTTATTCTTCGTAGAGCAGGTAGGGCTTGCGCTGTACCTTGAATTTCTCCACGTCGTCTTTCCATCTTGCCTTGATTTCTTCGGCGCTCTTTCCTTCCTTTATCATTTTGCGCACGTAGTCGGTGCCTATCAACAGCTCGAAGAAGGAACGGAAGAAGTGGTCGTCCATGTTCAGATTCCGGTAAGCGTCTATCACGTAACTCAGGTCAATACCGCGTTTCCAGATTTCTTCATCACTCATATTGCTCAGGTTTACGCCATGACAAAGTTTGCCCAGCTGGGGCGGATTCTTGGCTCCGGGGATGCTGCGTGGGGTGAAGCTGTAGCTGTAGCCCGTCATGTTGGGATGCCCGTAGACCTGGAAGGGGAGGTCGGTTCCTCTTCCCAGGCTGACCGGAGTGGCCTCGAAGTAGCAGGTCGAGGGGTACAGATAGATGGACTTCATGTTCGGCAGATTGGGGGACGGGGGAATCGGCAGCTTGTATAGGGTCTGGTGCGTATAGTTCTTGCAGGGAATGACGGTCAGGTCGCAAGTGCGTGACGCCGGCAACCAGCGTTCGCCGTTTACCATCAGGCCCAGTTCGCCCAGCGTCATGCCGTGCACCACGGGAATCGGCAGCCAACCTACACCGGATTTATATTTCATGTCCAGTATCGGGCCGTCCACGTAGTGTCCGTTCGGATTGGGGCGGTCCAGTATCAGCACCTTTCGGTTGTATTCTGCACAAGCGTCCATCAGCCGGCACATAGAGGCATAATAAGTATAGAATCTTAGGCCTACATCCTGGATGTCTACCACAAGGATATCGAACTTGCGCATGGATGCTTCGCTTGGTTTCCCGGATTTCCCGTCGTACAGCGAGAGGATAGGTACTCCGGTCTTCTTGTCTACCGAGCTGGACACGTGTTCGCCTGCGTCGGCATCTCCTCTGAAACCGTGTTCAGGGGAGAAAATGGCTACTACATTGAACTTGTTTTCCAGCAGAATATCCAACAGATGCTTGTCTCCTATCATTCCTGTATGATTGGAGAATATGGCAATTCGTTTATCTTTTAGGATTGGAAAATACTCGGAAGTCTGTTCATCACCTAAAATAATTCGTTCTTCTTGTGCCCGGCACAGTAAAGAACTACATAGCACAAAGGCTAAAAGCAGCAGTTTCTTCATAATAGTATTATTAAGGAGGACGTTGTTTGCAACAAAGATACGTTTTATTTTAATATCAAAAACACTTATTTGGGTATTTTTAGTATTATCAATCATAATTTGCAAATAGTCAACTGTTCACCTTATTAAATAATGGTTGAACTGCATCAGTTGCCTACGGAAATACTTTTTATAAAAAGAGTGAGGGCCAAGTTTGCCCTCACTTTGGTACAATCGGTGGGAGTGCCGGTTCATTCTTCTATTCTTACCAGATGATAAAGTGTTCCCCGGTTCGATTTCTTGTTGAGGATGTCCAGCTTGCGGAGCGTGCGCCCGAAAGCTGCTATCCGGTTGATGGTCAACTTATCCCTCGTTTTCTGTTGCAGGTCGTTGAAAATCTGCATGGCTGTGAGCCATTCGCCTTCTTCGCTCTCCTCCGCGCCACGGAAATGGCAAAGGAAAAGTTCTTCCAATGGGTCTACCCGCTCGAATTCCCGGTTGTACTCCTTTACGATTGCTTCGTCAGTGTCGTCCAGCCAGTAGCGTTCACCCTTCATGATGTCGTGCATGGCTTGGGCATAGAGCTGGTGATAATTGATAGTGACGTTTGTCTGGATAGGACCGGTCACTTCGATGCAGATGAAACGGCGACTTCCCGACGGGTCGGTCAGCAGGTCTTTCAGATTGCTGGTCCCGATGAAGGAGGCATAGCGGCGCATTTCCTGAATAGTGGTACCGTAGGGCTTTCGCAGGTTGGCAACCGGTTTTTGCAGGAGGTGCTTCAAGAAGCCTTGCTGATTGGCGTTTATCTGGTCGAATTCGTCGATGTTAATCAGAAAAAAGCGGCCAAGGCTGCGCTCCGCTTCCTGCTTGCTCTTGAAGTCGATACTGTCGGTGTAGCCGAAACGCAGTTCCGGTGGCAATAGGATACGGCAGAAAGTACTTTTGCGGTAACCTTGCGGACCTACGAGCAGGGGCGAGGTATTGTTGCCGTGCTGTTTGTCGATTCCCCGCCAATGTGCCACCATGCCAAGAAACCACCGGTAGAACAGTTCCCTCCAGTGGGGATTGTGGCAGGGCACGAGGTCGGCCAATGCGCGGATGCGGTCTTTGCCGTCCCAGCGTCCGGTGTTATAGAGATATTCTTCGATGGGGTTGTATAGCGGCACGTAGTCCGAAGACAGGAAGCGGGTGATGTCGCGGTCCCACACACGTACTCCCTCTTTCAGTGCCTTCATGGCGATGCTGCTGCGTACGCGCTGGTCGGCAGGTTGGAAGTAGAAGTGGATGGAGTCGCGCTGTCGGTATTCCAAGTCGCCAAGCACGGTGTTGTAGCGGAATTCGTAGCGGCGTTTCATGAACTCCTCCAGCCGGAAAGCTGTTTCCTGGTCTTTGTTCAGGCTGCTGCGGGTGCCGAAGCCTTTCAATTCCCCGTAAAGGTTATGCAGCGTCAGGCGTACAAGGGGTTCGTCTGCCTCCCGGTAGTAGTGCATCAGTGTCTGGCGCACCGCTTCTTCTTCAGGAATGCCGGCTTTGAAGCAATGTTCGGCAAGGCGGGACAGCAGCGGGCGCAGGTCGTCGCCCCGTCGCCAGTTGTCCAAATCGCGGAAGGCGCGGTCGAGGGCGGCCTCGAAGAGCAGGTTGCATGTGTCCGCCACTTCGTAGCCGGGAGTCATTCTCAGCAACGGATTGCTTTCCTGCTGTTTCCGTTGGCGGTAGTTGTCTTCCGAGGGCAGGGCGCAGGGCTGTTCCAGGCAGAAGGCCACGGCGGTGGGGCTATAATAGGGCTGTTCGTCCACGGTCATCCGGCAGCTTTGTAGGAGTGAAGGAGCCCGGAGGGTGATGGGGAAAGGGAGAAGGGGTTGGTAGCACTTCACTGCCAGGCGGTAGGCGTGGGCGTGGAATAAGGCGATATCGTCTTCATTCTTTGGAAACCCTCCGTCGGGCAGGGTGAAGCGTACCCATATTTTGGCGCTTCGTCCGCTGGAGCCACAGAAGGCGGCAAAGGTTTGCGGCAGCAGGGCGGCTTGTTGTTTCACCAGTTCGGCTTCGGCCACCCCGGCCAGATTGTTTACTTCCAGTAGTACCAGCCCGTTGTAGGTCTTTATCCGGTGTTCTCCTGCTTTGGTGCGGGTCATTTCTACGGCGGGATAGAGACGCGGCAGTCTGTCGATATGCTCATATCGGGCGTTGGTCCCTTTCAAATGCGGGATGATGCTACGCAGCTCCGTAATGTATCCGGTCTTGTTCTCGGTTTTCAGCTTTTCCATCAACATGTCCGTTTCTTGTGTGCTGACGGCCTCTTTTCCGCTTTCGCGTTCCTCTCTGATCAGTGTGATTTTCATTCTTTATCGTGTATGTAATATTCTTGTAAAGATACGCCGGGAAAGGGGGGGATACAAGCTTTTCAAGGATTATTTTCCGATTGGCTTCTTTTTTGGGGTGGAATGTCTATATGTTTCTTTTATAAAAGGTGTTCGTTTCTTTGCTTATCCCCATAGTTTTGTCTACTTTTACACCAGAGTTTATGAACAGTCCACTAAAGTGGTCTTTCTTGTTCATATTAGTGAACGGAGCAGCTCACTACAGTGAACGGTTCTGCTCACGGGCTGGGCTGTGATATAACCTTGGTACTTCAACAGACTGCGTACGTACTTCGCACGTGTTCCGTGCAGTGCTTTATCGTATAATGTAACCCTTTAACGCAGTTTGAACTATGGCTATTTTGTTTGATTGGTACGAGAATCCGGACTCGTACGACAAATCTCCGGAAGATAAAATCCTTCATCCCCGTCTCCGCCTAAATGGGAGCAGGTCTACCGATGAATTGCGGCGGGACATCCAGGCACGTTGCTCATTGACAGAAACCGATGTGACGGCTGTGCTTGATGCTGTGTCGCACGTCATGGGCAGGGAACTTGCCGAAGGAAGGCAGGTGCATCTCGACGGCATCGGCTACTTTCGCGTGTCGCTCACCACGATCGAACCGGTAGTGGCTGCTACCAAGCGTAAGTTGACGAAGGTGAAGATGGCGGGTGTGAAATTTCGTGCCGACCAAAAACTGAAAAATGAAATTGGTACCATCAAGGCAAAGGCTTTGAAGGCAAACGAGCATTCGGCTAAACTGACGGATAAAGAGATAGACCGTCGGCTGACCAACTATTTCGCCACTCGCCCTTTTATGACACGGAATGACTTTCAAAGCGTTTGCGGCATGATGCGTACTACTGCCATGCGGCATATCCGTCGGCTGCGCACCGAAGGAAAGTTGAAGAATGAGGGAACAATGCTGCAACCGATTTATGTACCCGTTTCAGGATATTACGGTAAGAATGAGTGACTTATAACTTTGAACGAAGAAATCTTGTGGTGAGGGCAAATTTTGCCCTCACTTTTTAAATTTGCTCTCACCCACCTCTTGAATGCCGATGAATAGGGCGATGCGTGCGAAAGGTGAGGGTGGTGAGGGTGGATGTGTGAAATTTAGTTTAGTTTGATGGGCGGCTGAATATGGGTATTCCCATACGGTGTATATGTTCCAAAAGGTCGGCATTCTTTAATTTGCCATAGATGGAAAGGTCTACGCTGTAAGGCAAAAGCAGGTCGTCTATTTCATCGGAAAGGCTGCTTAAAGTATTATACGTAAGTCTGTCTCCCATCAGCGTGATGTCTATGTCGGAAAAAGGCTTGAAATTTCCTTTGGCTCGTGAGCCGTACAAAACAGCCTGCTCTATTTCTTCATGTTTCCGGAAGAGATTGCATAGCTTTTCCAGTTCATTGTCGGTCAATCCGTACATAGCTCAATCGAATAAGGATGGTGTATTCAAGGATTGCATTTTCTCTTCAAATCTGCAGAATAGGGGGAAATAGAAGTTTGTGATGTTTTCATAGATTTCAGAGACTACATCGTTGTCATAATTGTGCGATGTCAGATTTCGGGCTTCTATAGTCTCCATCCATTGCTTGTCATCAATCAATCCCATTTCAAGGGCTTTGCGTATGGCATCACGGGAGCCGCGGATGTCGGTATACCCCTGATACTCGGCATAGTCCTTCATCACTTTCCAAGCCAGTTCGTGGGTATATTCAAAACGCTGTATCATGCCTTCCTGCAATAATTCGTCCACTCCATCGTTGAACGCTAATTGTTCGGACATGATTGCCATGGCTTGGCTTAATTTGGCTAAAGCCTTGCGGTAGTTGGAAAAACGCTGTATCCATCGTATGTCTTGCTGTACCATGATAGCTGTTTGTTTTTTAGGTAAGCAAATATAAGCTTCTTTTGTGTAACGAGCAAATGGACGGGTGCTTTTTCGCTTGTGAGGGCGATATGTTATAGTATTATCATTAATGAACGATTGGGAACATTTCACTGACTTCATACCACTCCCCACAAGGTGATTGATATGCAACTTTAATCTCTACTTCATTATCCCATACTTCAAAAGAGTTGTAAGAAATACATGTCCATGATTGCCCTTGTATGCAAATTTCAGAGACGTTTGTCGATGACCAAGTAAAATTAGTGGCCCAATTTGGATATCCCATTAAACTTACAGTGATATTTGCATTGACAGCATCGATTTGGTCTGGAACTAAATTCCCTTTTTCAAAAGAAGCATTTGGATTGAAAAGTCTGAGATAGCTTTCTTTTTCTATTGTGAATCCAGAGGGTAAGACTATAGTTGCGTATAATCTGGGCATTGTAATGGTAGAACTAATGTTTTTACAAGTATAAATATCTCCTATGTAGTTTTGTGGGCTTGTTCCTCCAGTAGTACGCCATTGTACACTTGAACCGGAGGGTTGGTCTTTTATACTGAAACTTTTACTACTGTTGTAGCAGATGCATTTTGAGAGATTTCAGCGAATAGATTTTTATCGTAAGTCCACTTTATGTCCGTATCTTTGTTTATGGGATAATTGCACCAAAGTGTTATCGTATCTCCCAATTCAAATGTTGAAGGGGCATTGATTGGCATAGGTTTCATTTTGACATTGATGTTTCTTAGATCTGCGGTAAGTTCGATTGTACTTTTTTCAGGACGTACCATCAGGGTAGAATTACTACCTGCTTTAGTCCATAATACATTTATTGGAAAATGGTTTTTTCCTGCTGGAATTTGGGTTACCCATGTACTCTCGAATCGTTCTTGGTAGTTTGTTTTGAATCGTGCTTCTCCACCGACTGCTGAAATTCTTATACCTACAGATTGTTTTTGTATAGGAATACTTAAATCATAAGTGTAGTAACCATCACTAACATAGGGGTTCATTTCGCCCGTAATAGTACCGCTTATGTAGGAAGCACGTGTTGTGACATCAGAATAGAAATCCTTATCTTGTAACTCGTCTGTTTGTTCTTCTTTGTTGCAACTACTATTGATGAAGCAGATTAGTAGTACGAAAAATATGTTCTTCTTTTTCATGATATGTTTTTTGTTAGTATGTTATGAACGAAGGGAAAGTATATGATATTGATTTATGGTTCCTTTTAGAAGGTGCTATTCGTGTTTCTATACACCTTTTAAAGGGAATAACAAAAGCGTCCATACATTTGTATTTAGATACATGGAATGTATGAACGCTTTAATTAAATCCAAACGAGGTACAGCGCGATATGCTGTTTTTAGTTGATTACCAACCCGGATTCTGCTTCATGTTTTTATTCAGGGTCAACTGTGTAGTTGGAATCGGGTAGAAATAATGTTTGGCTTCATAAGTACGGATTTGTGCATCGGAGGCATCTATATATCCGTTCTTGGTCGCTTCTTCACAGTCAGGCACATTGCTTACGTTGGCGCCCAACATGGTGTTCGGGTACTTGGTTGAATCCAATTTGTCGAGCTGGTGCCAACGGATTAAATCCCAATATCGGTACCAGTTATCCATAATCAGTTCGCAACGGCGACAGCGGCGTATCTCCCAAATCAGATTGCTTACTCCCATATTATTGGCAGGATCGGCATCTGGAGTAGTTGTCATAGCCGGCAGGCCGGCACGAGCCTGAAGCTTGTTTATGGAGTTGTTGAGATCGTCTTGTGTGAGAGAACCCATTTCGGCTTTGGCTTCTGCAAAGTTCAGATAAATAACTGAAATCCAATAGAGCGGGCAGTCGGTGTATTGGTAGCCGATGTTGTTTCGGTCGCTAACACTCAATTCTTCGGGGTTATCATACTTGGCGATGCCATAACCGGTCGATGTGGTGAAGGCTGCTACACCGGCACGGCTGTAGGCGTGGCCTCTGAAAGAAAGTACCGGGTCAAGAATTTCGGACAGGCGCTTGTCGCGTACGGCCAAAACCTCTCTTATAGAGTAATTTTTGTCTGCATCCAATACGGCTGCATCGTCCTTGTTTTTCGAGGTTGTTGCCAACGGTTTTCCATCAAGGAAAAGGAAACTGTCGAATGCGTCCTTTGAAATGCCGTGCGTACCACTTGTATTGATTGTGTAGTCAATGGTGGAGTGCCTTAACGAACTTTGTGCATAAGGCTTGTAGAAAATCATTTCCGGATTGCTTGCCAGGCTGACAGAATTATAGTTGGCTTTGTAACTGTTACTTAGAGAGTAGTTTTTGGCCATAAGATATTCGCAGGCTGATACACATTCTTGCAAGTATTTGTTGGCGCGGCTCTCATCAGCGGCTTTGCCATTCTCAGCTTGAGTGCGATATTTGCAGTATGTACCTTCATATAAGGTGATGTCTGCTTTCATGGCATATGCCATGTCGGTGCTGAAACGTTGCCGATTGCTGTTTGCGGTAATGTGTTCGCACGCATAATTGATGTCTGCCAGCACATGGTCCATCACTTCATCCCGGTCGGTGCGTGGTCCGTAGAGGACTTCGTTGTCGGCTGGGTCGATAACTTTGTCTATCCATTGAACATCGCCGTACATACGGACCAACTGATAGTATTCCCACGCACGGTTCATGCGTGCAAGACCTTCATAGTGGGCCTTTGTTGCTTCATCAAGAGAGGAAGACTGTACACCGGCAATGATATAGTTGGCGCGTCGGATTTCTGTGAAAGGGGCTGACCAGTTTGTGGAAGATGCGACCACGTTAGTGTAAGTCCAGTTATGGCTTTCTGCATCTACCTGGTCATCGCTTATTGTTTTGAAGTAGAACCATCCTCCACTGGCTCCGTTGCCAAAGCCGGTAAAGTTGTTATAAAAAGTATTGCACTGATTATCCAAATTATCGGTGTTGCTCCAGTATGCCGGAGTATTCGTGAAGGTATCCAAGGGGGATTTGTCCAGCAAATCGTTGCAACCGGTTAACATCGCCAGCGCTGTGACCCCATATATAAATAATTTCTTCATTGTTCTTAAGTTTTTGAGGTTGTTATAATGTTACCTGGACTCCAAATGAGAATGTGCGTGTAATAGGAGCTATACGTCCCCATCCACCGGCTGTAAGTCCATTGCCTGTACTGATTTCGGGGTCGACTGGAAGGTCATTCCCTTTGTGGAGCAGAAAGAGGTTGCTGCCACTGAAGTAGATACGTGCTTTCTCAATGTAGGCTTTGCGTGTCCACTCTTTCGGAAGGGTATATCCCACAGTTACGTTCTTCAGACGAAGATAGGACATGTCTGTCAAATAGCGGGATTGGGGATAGTAGTTGTTGCAGCCGTTAGCTATACCGGATACGGTACCTCCACTATTATTTGTACCACGATAAAGACGTGGATAACGGTTGCCTTGATTTACCTCATAACCGGTAATGGCGGTATAGTCTGAATTCCAAAGCACTTTGTTATAGCTTGTTTGGTGGGAATAGATGGCTACGTCGGCATGTACCATGGCGGGAAGGTTTAGGGAAGAAGTCGTCCAGTCCTCACGTTTGCCTACACCTTGGAAGTAGAGGTCAAGGTCGATACCTTTCCACGCTCCGCCTAAATGGAAGCTGTATTCGTAGCGTGGCATAGAGTTTCCGATGACTTTCAAATCGCCGTGGTCGTCTGCTGTGCCTTTTCCACCGTCAATCTTGCCATTGCCGTCCAAATCCTTGAACTTGACGTCTCCCGGGCCGTAATGGAAATTACCGGATTCCAGTCCTGCCTGGCTTGCAATGCCGTTTGCATAATTCCATGAGCCGTCTGCATTTTGGCTGGTGAAGTCTTTTCCCTCGAAGTAACGGTCGGTTTCAAAACCGAAAATGTCACCGTAGGTTTTACCGGTGTAATAGGTGCTGAGCAGTTTGGAATCATTGTCCCACTTTGTTACTTTAGTCTTGGAGTCACCGATGTTGAAGTTGGCATATACGTCGAAGTCGCCGAAGGTATGGCGCCAGTTCAAGTTCAACTCCCATCCACGTGTACGTAAGGTACCGGCATTTTCATAAGGAGCAGAAGCACCCAGAGTGTTCGGCAATACTTGTGCCGGTGCCAGCATGTCACGATTCTCACGTTGGAACCAGTCGAAACCTATAGTCAGTTCGTCATTCAAGAGACCCAGGTCAAGACCTATATTGAGGGTGCGGATACGCTCCCAGGTCAAAGTACTTGATACCAAATCCGGCATGTTATACATGGTCAGGAGATTAGCGTTGGCATTATTGTTTTCAATCCAATAGATATAGCCGGTACTTTTATTGTTCAACCGTTGGCTTATTAATTGTTCGAACATGTAGTCGCCCACAGCCTCGTTGCCGATTTCGCCAAAAGAAGCACGCAACTTACCATTGCTGACAATATGTTTCAGTGGGGCGAAGTAGGCTTCTTCGGAGAAGCGGTAGCCGATGGATGCAGAAGGGAAGAAGGCCCACTGGTCGGTATGGGGGAAACGGGAAGAACCGTCGTAACGTCCGTTCAGTTCCAATAAATAAATGCCTTTGTAGTCATAATTGATACGGCCGAAATAACCGGCAGAAGCGCGGGATGTATGATTCCAACTCAAATCTTGTCCATCCTTGCCAGCCATATTCAGTTCGGGGTATCCCTCTTGATCGTACATCACATTGCGGGTACCATACAGATATTTGTATTCCTCTTCTTCTGCGTTGACACCTGCCATTACATTCAGGTTGTGTTTTTTGGCAAATGTTTTGGTATAGTTTACGTATGCGTTGGCCGTCCATGTGTTCTGTTTGGAAAAGTCTCTCCAGATACCGCTATTGCCTTTAGTGACGATGTAAGAGGGTACCGGTTTCCCGCTCCAATTGATGCCGTAAACGGAGTTGTCCTGCGAACCGCTGTTCATATTCTGAATGGCATATGTAAAGTCTGCATTAAGGGTCAGTCCTTTAACGATTTCAGCTTTCAAGAAGGTGTTCATACGGGTCAGGTCTGTTGTCACTTCACGATCGGCAGCTTGCTTCTGCATGGCCATGACGCGTGTGTCATAGCCGTCGATTGTGCCCGAAGGAATGAAATAAGAACCCCAACGCCACAAATATTGGTAGGTGTTGGCCCATGTGTCCGGGCGTTTATAGTTCTTACGACTATAGTTGATGCGTGCACCCACCTGTAGCCAGTCGTAAACATTAGTGGTGACATTGACTGAGGCATTGTACTTTTTTAGTTCGTCCGGGTGAATCTTCATCTGTCCTTGCTTTTCGTTGTAGCCGAAAGATAGGTAGTAATTGGTCTTACCAGATGTTCCTTGTATAGAAACATTGTGGCTCATGGAAGGAGCAGCTTTGTTGAAGTAGATGTCCTGTACATCCCAGTCAGCATAATAAAAAGGAGTGCCGTCCAATACGATATAGTCACCCACGTTACTATCGCTTTGGTAGAGGTTCATAGGACGGTAGCCGGTCTTGCCGCCGTTCTGTTGCTGCCACTTTTCGGCGTAAGGTAACAATTTGTCGAAATACATACCGAACAATTCAGGCATACCGGCACCACCGTTCATACTGGCTTCGATACCCATCTTTAATTGTGTGGGTACATCGGGATAGTCCGGCAGGTAAGTAGCTTGATCCCATGCAAAATTGTTGCTGTAATTGATGGTAACCTTTTCGCTAGGCTTTGCGCTCTTGGTATTGATTAGAATCACACCGAAAGCGGCGCGCGTTCCATAAATGGAGGAAGCGGAAGCGTCCTTCAGTACGGAAATATTTTCGATGTCTTGCGTATCGAGGAAAGAAATGTCATCCATCGGAACGCCGTCCACTACAATGAGTGGATTGCTGACTTCTCCATTACTCAATGTCCCCAAACCACGTATACGCATGGAGGCTGTCTCGTCGATGGCACCACTTGTGGTGAGAATGCTTAGTCCCGGAACAGCCCCTTGCAATGCTTTGGCTACATCTTGTTGTGGACGACCTGCCATTGTCTTGTTTAAGTCCACTGTAGAAACTGCTCCTGTCAAGTTAGCCTTCTTTTGTACACCGTAGCCTACTACTACTACTTCATCCAGCATCTCGGTATCTTCTTTCAGAGTTATTCTCATCGTTTTGGCTGCCTTCACTTCTTGTGTCTGATAGCCCACAAATGATATTTTTAGTGTTGCTCCCGGTGTTATGGTCAATGTAAACTTACCGTCTAAGTCGGTAATTCCGCCGTTGGTAGTCCCTTTTTCTACTACGCTGGCACCGATAATAGGTTCGCCGGCTGCATCGACAACTAAACCGCTGATGGTGATAGCTTGTAATTGTTCTGTTACGCCAAGCGATTTATCAGGATTGGCTTGTGCAGCCATCACGTTGCCGCTACTTAATAACAGTGAGCTGATTGCCACTGCTGTGAGGAGTTTGCTATGTGTTAGTCCTCGTTTTTTGTGATCTTCATTCATAAATGATTGATGATTTGTTGTTAATTAAATACTTCTTAAATTTAGGGTAAGGGTAATAAGGGCCGAATAGTGAGACTATTCAACTTGCAGGATTGTTTCTTTTTCCATAGGCATTTTCTCTTTTTAAAGGTTCATAACTTTATATTATCTCTTGTTTTCCTATTTGTTTGCTAAGTTCAGACGGAACTTGGAATTCAGTCAGATAGTATCTTATTGTTAGTCTGTTATCGTCTTGTTTTGACTAAAACGCGGTTGCGTTGGAAAAGTGGGAATACTTTGTTGGATGATTGAGGATATGAGCAAAAGGGAGATGTATGGCCAGTAAAATGATTTTTTCTTGAAATAGCCTTGGAAAGATTAAAAAAAGCTATATATTTGTATTCAATTCTAAAACTAACTACCTATGAAACTAATTGCAGAAAGTGGTTCTACGAGAACAGAATGGGCGCTGGTTGAAGATAATCGTCTGATACAGCGAGCCTTCACAGAGGGCTTAAATCCTTTCTTTCAAACGAGAAGAGAGATTAGCCGAAGTGTGCGGTTAGGATTACCCGAGCATTTTTTCAAAAGGAAATTGGAACAAGTCTATTATTATGGTGCCGGATGTACTTCTTATGAAAAGAAAAATGTATTGGGAGCTTCATTGGTAGCACAATTCAAAACTCCAATTCAGGTAGAGAGTGATTTGCTGGCAGCTGCACGTGGCTTGTTCAAATGCGAGGCCGGCATTGCTTGTATTTTGGGAACCGGCTCAAACTCATGTTTTTATGATGGGAAAATCGTTGTAAAGAATGTCCGGGCAGGAGGTTACATCCTGGGGGATGAGGGTAGTGGTGCTGTATTGGGCAAAATGTTCTTGTCTGATGTACTGAAAGGTTTGGCTCCTAAAGATGTAACGGCGGATTTCTTTGAGAAGTTCCGTATAAGTCCGAATGAGGTTATGGAATCTGTGTATAACCGCCCGTTCCCCAATCGCTTTTTGTCTACTATATCTTATTTTTTGGCTGATTATACCAATGATGACTATGTATTTGAGCTGATTACCGGTAATCTGAGAAATTTCTTTACTCGTAATGTCTGCCAATATGACTACAAAAATTATCCTATTCGTTTTGTGGGTTCATTGGCTTACAGCTACGCGGCCATTTTGCGGGAAGTTGCCCGTGAATTTGGCATCGAACTGGAAATCATTGAAGAAACACCAATGAATGGCCTGATTGAATTCCATTCTTTAAATATAGAAGAACCTTAAAATCTTTATATAATAAGGTGTATAACTTCCTTTTTGCAAATGTATAAATATAAAGTTAAATAAATGCAAAGGAATGTTCTTGATATTAAATAATAATGTATCTTTGTTAGGACGAAATGAATGAATCATTTCTCACCTTTGTTAATAACGAGTTTATCTCTTAAAACAACCAACTAAATAGTAACAGTATTTGGTGTATTTTAATTTTTAACCGACAATGTATTTACCAAGTTCTCTTGGAACTTAGCTAATGTATAATTAAAATAAGAGAGATAAAATATAAGTTAAACCTAAAAATAAAAAAGAGCCTATGGAACAAGCCCCCACCTGACAGCAGAAATAGCCTCAAAGCTATTCTCAATTGCCCATTCTTACTCTTTCAGAGAAGACTATTTTAGTTAACAACAAAATCATCAACTTTTTATGAATGAAGATCGCAAAAGAAAAGGATTCGCAAACAGCAAACTCCTCTCAGCAGTAACTATAAGTGTACTGTTCATAGACATTGGTAATGTGACAGCTGCCCAACAGCCTCTGGTAATTCTTTGAGTATGAGAAAATAACGACATTATTTTCAAGTTAAGTTACAAATATTCAAAGCAAGCCAATCATATATGATGATATAATTCTGGACTATTAACCATTATTGTTTATTAAATCTATGTTAATGCAAAAACTTTTAATTCTATCAGTAACCGGCCTAATGCTTATATGTGGCGGTTACATTCCTGGAATGAGTGTAAGTGCACAAAATACCACTTCGTCTAGTACACAGAACTCAAGAAGGATTTCCGGAGTAGTGACAGACACTCAGGGCGAACCGATTATCGGAGCAACTGTACTTGTAAAAGGAACAGGCATCGGTACAGCAACAGATATCGACGGCAAGTTCTCTCTGGATATTCCATCCAATGGAAAAACCTTGGTAGTATCTTTCATTGGATTCGACGCACAAGAAATTCCTGTTACAAATAATGCTACGTACAAAATACAGTTAAGCGGAACAGACTATGCTCTGGACGAGGTAGTGGTGACGGCTTTAGGTATGAAGCGTGAAAAGAAGGCGCTCGGTTATTCAGTGCAAGACGTAAAAGGGGACGCTCTTATTGAAAACCGGACTGCAAACATTGCCACATCACTGAATGGTAAGATTGCCGGTATGAATATTTCTTCAACTTCTATTCCCGGTGGTTCAAACCGTATCGTCATCCGCGGTAACAACTCTATATCCGGTAATAATATGCCGTTGGTGGTAGTGGACGGGGTTCCGTTCGACAACTCTCAAGGCGTTGACGACGTAAATACAAACTCTTGGGGTGCAGGTTATTCGGATACCGGTGACGGACTATCCATGCTGAATCCTGATGATGTTGAATCAATTTCTGTACTGAAGGGTCCTTCGGCTACAGCTCTTTACGGTTCACGCGGTGGTAACGGTGTGATTCTGGTTACAACCAAACAAGGACAGGGTGGCAGAACCAAAGTGTCATACAATAGCAACTTTACTTTTGAAAATGTAATGATTCAACCGGAATTCCAGAATGAATACGGTCAGGGTACAGACGGAGCATTTGTGGCTACCTCGCGTAACTCCTGGGGTCCTAAAATGGGTACGGTTGTTACAGACTGGACAGGACAGACCCGTCCTTTGGAAGCAAAAAATAATAATTTTTCCGATTTCATGGACACCGGTACATCATGGACCAATTCTCTTGATATCACAAGTTCCGCCGGTAAGATGAACTACCGTGTAGGTATGTCAAACACAATGCGTAAGGGTGTTATCCCGAAGAATGAGTTGAACAAGACAAACTTCTCTATTCGCGCAGGCGGCGAAATCATCAAGAACCTGACTCTCGATGCCAAATTGAACTATACTTATCAGAAAGGTCAGGGACGTCCTGAATTCTCTGCTTCAGGTTTCAACCCGATATTCGCTCTTATTTATACTCCGCGCAGCATCAACCTGCACGAAATGAAAGATGTTTTTGATAAAGACGGAAAGATTATCGACTGGTATCCCAGTATGCTTACGGTGGTAAATAACCCGTATGCACTGACTTCTCTCAGCGGTAACAAGGACGTAACCAATCGTATCAATGGTTTCGCTTCATTGACATACGAGGTCAGCAGCTGGCTGAAAGCTATGGTTCGCTTCGGCGGTGACACTTATGGCAAGAAGACCGAAAAGTGGATACGCCATGACTTGATTTCAAGCGCAGGTTATAAGGATGGTCGTTTCTCAACCGGTCAATACAATATGGCTGAATATAATGCAGATTTCCTGGTTACAGCACAAAAGGATAAGATTGCAGACTCCAAAATCTCCGGAATGCTTTCTGTTGGTGGCAACCTGATGAACCGCCAGTACAATAGTTTCTATGCCACAGCCGAAGGTTTGAACATTCCTGAACTGTATACCATTCAGAATGGCCAATCCAAGACTACTTCGACTTCCAAATCAGAAAAAGAAGTTCAATCCCTCTATGCACTGGGACAATTGTCATGGGATAACTACCTGTTCCTCGATATAACTGTACGTAATGACTGGTCTTCCACATTACCGAAGGATAACCGTTCATTCTTCTATCCCTCATTCTCTCTGGGTTGGGTAGTGACGGATATGTTGACCAAGTTCAAAGTAGATGTTCCCAGCTGGCTTTCTTTCGCTAAAGTACGCGCATCTTATGCAGAAGCAGGAAATGACACCGATCCATATCAGCTGTTGTCTGTATTATCTACAGTTTCTAACATGGCAGGTGGTCAGATGGGCGTAGCAGAACCTTCTACGAAAGCAAACTCTAACCTTAAACCGGAGATTATCAAATCTACCGAGTTCGGTGCTGATATCCGCTTCTTTGATAACCGTTTAGGATTCGACGTTACATACTACAACAAGCGTGCATACAACCAGATCATATCCATGCCTTCATCTATCACTTCGGGATATAGCGCCAAATATATCAATGCAGGACGTGTAGACAACTGGGGATGGGAACTTCAGATGAATGCCACGCCGGTTCGCACACGCGACTGGAACTGGAATCTTTGGGTGAACTTCGCCAAAAACTCTTCTGAAGTCGTAGAACTCTACGAAGGAGTGGAATCCATTACATTAGCTCGCCCGATGGGACAAAACTGTTATGTCATGGCTAAAACAGGCGAACCTTACGGACAGATTTACACGAATGGTTTCAAATATGATGAAAAAGGAAACCGCCTTGTGGGTGATGACGGCAAATACATAGTAGATCCTACCCTCCGTGTTTCCGGTAATATGAACCCGGATTGGACAGCAGGTATCGGTTCTTCATTAAGATGGAAAAACTTCTCTTTCGGATTCCTGATTGATGTCCGCTATGGTGGCGATGTATATCTGCAATCTATGATGCGTCTGCAATCTAATGGTCAGACCAAAGAAACTGCTGCCGGACGTGAAGAATTCTATTCAACCGGCAAGGGCTTGATTTCTCAGGGTGTTAATGTAAACACAGGAGCTCCCAACACCGTTGAACTGAATCCTACCGCTTATTGGGGACAGTTCTATGGCAACATCGGGAACTACGTTTATGATGCTACCAACGTACGCCTTCGCGAACTTAATTTCTCTTGGATATTGCCGGACAAATGGTTCAACAAGACAATCATCAGTGGTATTAAAATCAGTGCTGTAGCCAACAACGTATGCTTCCTGTACAATAACCTTCCGGGATTCGACCCTGAATGTACATACTCTACTGGCAACGGACAGGGTGTAGAAACCGCTGCTCTACCGTCTACCCGTTCATTTGGTTTCAATCTTAATGTTACATTCTAAAAATGAAGATAAAATGAATAAGTTATTTAAATCCATTATAAGCATTATTGGTCTTTCAATGGCCTTCGCGGGCTGTGTAGGCGATTTTGACGATATGAATACCGATCCCAACAACCCGACACCGGGTTCAGTAGATCCTAAGTTCCAGCTGATATTCATACAGGGACGTGGTATTCCGTATGCCAATCAGTGGCAACAGATAGACCAGCTGATGATCAGTACTTTCTGTGAATATTCGGCTAACGACGGACTCTCGGCTTCCGACTATAACATAGACGCACGCTATGTGGACAACATTTGGGAGTTGACTTACACCGTGCTTACCAATGCCAATTCATTAATCCGTGCCAATGAGAGCAACCCTGTTCACAATAACGTCGTTCAGATGGCACGTATCTGGAAAGCGTATGCTATGTTGCGTTTAACGAATTGTATGGGAGATGTACCTTACTCTGAAGCTGCCAACGACATTGATCAGCCTAAGTATGACACTCAGAAGGACATATATTATACCATATTCGAAGAATTGAAAGATGCCGTAAGTAAACTGGATGAGTCGGCAGCCAATAATTATGGGGGTGATGCCACCAAATGGAAGAAATTCGCCAACTCTATCCGCCTGCGCATGGCTGTCCGTATCTCCGACGTAGATGCCGCCAAGGCTAAAACAGAAGCCGCAGCTGCCATTTCAGCAGGTGTATTCAGCAGTGACGCTGATGCCGCCTTCCTGACGCAAGGAGAAGATAAATTTGCCCAGAACCCTATTTATTATCATAAAGGTTCTTCGGTGTTGCATATGTCAACGGCTTACAAACGTCTTGTAGAAGGTATCGGTGGACAAGCATGGCCTACCGCAGCCGACCGCGAAGCCAATAAGAATATCACCGAAGTTATTCTTACTGCCAAGAATGCTCCTGCAGTTGTCGATCCTCGCGCTCCGATCCACTTTGAACCCGCAGGTATAATCGAAAGCCCTGCAACTCCAAGCATGAACGGCAATTGGGACGGCACAGATCCGGGACACGTAGCTTCGGGTGTAGGTGCTGCAATGGACAATGGACAGTTTGTTAGCGACTTCTCAAAAATCGGTCCCTGGTATTATGAAACCATTGACAGAAAGTATCCTTTGTTCAAGTACAGCGAACTGTGCTTCCTGAAAGCTATTGCCATCCAACTTGGTCTTACAAGTGGAGATGCCAAAACAGAATACGAAGCCGGCGTACGCTCAAGTATGACAGAACTGGGAGTTCCGGAAAGCAAAATCGCAAATTATCTGGCTTCTACTTCTCCAAACTATTATGGAACCACAGCCAAGTATGACGATGTTACAGGAACTAACAATACACCTATGGATAAGATTCTTACCCAGAAATACATTGCTCAGTTCCAGGAGTGTTCTTTTGAAACTTGGGCTGATCATCGCCAGTTCCACAAACCTACACTTATGCCATTCGCAAGCGTAAGTTCAAGTGTCTTCAACATGAATCCTTCTGATCAGGCTAATAATACTCCAAACGCTTATATCAAGCGTATCTATTATCCTTCTTCGGAATACACCGTTAACGAAGCTAACGTGAAAGAAGCCGAAAAGCGCATGGGTGGAAGCAACAGCATACAAAATAACCTATGGTGGGATGTTAACTAAAAATTGATTCTTATGAAATGCGTAGCTGAATTACTCAACTACGCATTTTGTTATACATATAACCTCTTATCTGAAACAATATGAAAAATATTCTTCTCTTAATTCTGATATGTTGTCTTTCTCTGTCCAATCGGGCACAAGAACAGATGAATCTTTCATCGAGAATATCCGGTAAAGCAATCAAATTACCCGGATTTGCAACCAGTCCTTATTTTGAGGAACAAGTTATCAGCTTTATCCATACTCCAGGAATCAAAGTTCATATAAATGCTCCCGCAGAAACTAAATTCAAAAAGGATAAACCCACAAAACTTGTACTATATGCACTACCGAATGGCAACAGTACAGACTGGACCATCGGGAAAATGCCGGCAGAAGGTGATGACTGGCATTATCATATACAACACATAGGAGCTCAAACACGGTATATCAGAGCTTCTGATCCGGAATGTAACTTTATTACGGTTTATCTGGAAGCAGACACCAAAAGCTGGGGAAGTTGGAGAAAAGCTGAACCTACACGGGATCAAAAGATTAAAGAAACAGTAGAGTATATTCTTTCTCTTTTTTCCAAATATAATCCACATATCGAACTGAACAGCCACAGTGGAGGAGGAAACTTCATTTTCGGTTTTATGGATGCAGTTTCCGAAATTCCGGATTATGTGAAAAGAATCTCTTTCATTGACAGCAATTACAACTGGGATAATGAACGTTACGGAGATAAATTACAAAAATGGCTGGAAGCTTCTTCCGACAATCGCTTATTTGTAGCTTGTTATGATGATGCTAATGCTCTGCTGGATGGAAAGCCATTTGTCTCAAAGACAGGAGGGACCTGGCACAGAACCTATTTAATGCAACGATATCTGAAAAAGAAAATGAAACGTCTGTCATGGAATAAAACCGAAAATGACAGTATTATTTATTTCACGGCAGACAACCGTCGGATTCAGTTTTATTCCCGAAAGAATCCGGAGCAAAAGATTTACCATACAATACTGGTAGAGCGAAATGGCTATATCCAGTCAGTATTCTCCGGTACGAAATACGAGGGAATGGGATATCAGTTCATGGGTAGAAAGGTTTATGACATGTATCGGCAAGATTCAGGGTCCTGGTAGACAGTAAACTATATTCTTTGAACGCCTTACTACAGGACCCCGTACTATACAAATTGTTTAGTGATAAATCAGTTCCAATGGTAATTACAAGTTATATTCCTGATTAATCCTGCTGACCACTTGCAACTTTCCATCCTTCAGCAAAGAACGTGCATTAAAGAAATTTACGCCGTCCGCTCCTGCCTCGATAGATAGTTTTGCAGCTGTATATAGCTCTTCAGCCGTAATATCGGGAACAAATAAACCGGATACATACTTATTCTTATGGAAAGTTTCGCGCAAACCGTTTTCTATACTAAATGGTATCCATTCAAGGCTTTCCGAATAAAACGACTGATAATTCATCGGGCATACAATATCTATTTTCCAGGTAGGCCAGTCCTGATAAACTGTCATGCGGGCACGGGTAGGATAAGGGAAAACAGCCGCTGAAACCAGTTTGCCTTCAGAATGAGTCGCTTCTACAATCTCATTCACTAAAGAAGTGACCTCATTCAAACGGAACTGCAACCATTCCGGACTCATCCACGGAGCCTGCAAATCTAACGGGGAGTAACCGAACAGTTTCTTAAATTTTTCTATTGCCACCGGATGATAGCCAAAATCATATTCAGCACGATAGGTATCTTGCTGAATCTTAAATTTATGCTGTTGCAGGCGTCGCCCCAGTACCGCATCATTATAGCGAATAAAATCCAGATGTACAGAAGTCAGTCCTTCCAAAGCTGCATAAGAAGCCGCTTTATCTTTCATATACTGTCGGGCCTCAGGCACAGAAGGACTCAGCCATTTATAATGCTTTACATAAGGGTCATATTCATGACTGTTATAACCTATCCGGTTCACATCAAACCATTCGGGATGCGCCAACGCCGCAGAATCCCCGGGAGCATTCACAGTGAACATCCACGCATGCACTTTTGCACCCTGATAGGACTTGGCAGCCTCAATATAACGCGCCACTTCTTCCGGTGAGCCACACATATAATAATTCTTGATACCGGCCTCATCGAAAGGCTTCATCCAGAGAATCAGAGACTCCACCGTGGCACTTTTATCCACATCGTCCCATACTCCCAAAGCAACCTTTTGTTCCTGGTTTTGAACTTTCTTTTTTTTACCGGCTGATAACGGCTGAACAGCCAAACTGAAAATGCACGCAAATGCTGCACATAAATAAGTAAATTTCATGATGATGATTTTTTTTGGTTCACAGCAAAGATAATATATCTTCTATATAAATAAGGTGAATATCTGATTATTTGCAAATTATTAATTATAATGCTAAAAATAATAAAATAAGTGTTTTTGATATTAAAATAAAATCTATCTTTGTTGCTACGAATATCCCCCTTAACAATAATACTATTATGAAGAAACTTCTGCTACTGATCTTTTTATTGTGTAGTACCTTCTGGTGTCAGGCACAAACAGACCGGATTATTTTGGGTGACGAACAAACTTCCGAGTATTTTCCCATCCTAAAGGATAAACGGATTGCCATTTTCTCTAATCATACAGGAATGATAGGGGATAAACATCTATTGGATGTTCTTTTAGAAAACAAATTCAATGTAGTTGCCATCTTCTCGCCCGAACATGGTTTCCGTGGAAATGCAGATGCAGGCGAGCACGTATCCAGTTCAGTAGACTCTAAAACAGGGGTGCCAATTCTTTCTCTTTATGAAGGGAAGGACAAAAAGCCAAGTAAGGCTTCAATGCAAAAATTTGATATTCTGATAGTAGATATACAGGACGTAGGATTGCGTTTTTACACCTATTACATAACGATGTGCCGGCTAATGGATGTCTGTGCGGAATATAACAAGAAAGTTTTGTTATTAGACCGTCCTAATCCGAATGGGCATTATGTAGATGGACCGATTCTGGATATGAAATATAAATCAGGTGTGGGATGGTTGCCGATTCCTATTGTACACGGAATGACATTAGGGGAACTTGCATTAATGATTAATGGAGAAGGTTGGTTGCCTGGTTCACGCAAATGTGATCTGGCAGTGATCAAATGCAAGAATTATACACATCAGACTAAATATCAGCTGCCAATTCCCCCATCTCCTAACTTACCGAACATGAAGTCGATATATCTATATCCGGCTACATGCTTTTTTGAGGCAACTCCCGTCAGCTTGGGTAGAGGAACTTCACTCCCATTTCAGGTTTATGGACATCCCAATATGACCGGATATAGCTACAGTTTCACCCCAAGAAGTATTCCCGGAGCAAAGAATCCGCCGCAGCTGAATAAACTGTGCCATGGAGTAGACCTAAGCAATATGAGTGATGAAGAAATCTGGAAACGAGGTGTAGATTTATCTTATGTCATCGATGCATATCGTAATCTGAATCTGGATGATCATTTCTTCCGTCCATTCTTTGAATTGCTGGTAGGAAGGGATTATGTACGGAAAATGATAAAAGAAGGAAAAAGTGCCGATGAAATTAGAGCTATGTGGAAAGATGACGTTGAGAAATTCAAGGTGCAACGTAAACCATATCTGCTTTACGAAGAATAAGTTCATGTACTATTATAAATCATAAATCAACCCTATGAGCCCGATATCTGTCATCATTACTATTGCCGCTTATTTCGTGATCTTGTTCACTATATCTTATATAGCCGGCAGAAAAGCCGACAATGAAGGTTTCTTCGTCGGTAACCGTAAATCGGCCTGGTATGTTGTGGCATTTGCCATGATTGGGTCCAGCATCTCCGGAGTGACGTATGTATCAGTACCGGGTATGGTGGCTGCCAGTAGTTTCGGTTACCTGCAAATGGTATTGGGATTTGTTGCGGGACAGTTCATCATAGCATTCGTATTGACGCCACTGTTCTACCGGATGAACCTGGTATCCATCTATGAATATCTGGAAAATCGTTTTGGTATGTCTTCCTATCGGACAGGCGCATGGTTCTTCTTCATCTCTAAGATGCTGGGAGCCGCGGTACGTTTGTTCCTCGTATGTCTGACACTTCAACTGCTGGTATTCGAACCGTTTGGATTACCATTTATTTTGAATGTGGCCATTACCGTAGCATTAGTATGGCTCTATACGTTCCGGGGTGGAGTAAAATCTCTGATCTGGACAGATTCACTCAAAACATTCTGCCTGGTGGTATCCGTAGTTCTCTGCATCAGTTATATTGCTTCCGATCTCAATCTGTCGCTTAGCAGCATGATCAGTACAATAGCCGATAGTGACATGTCACGCATTTTCTTCTTTGACGATGTAAACAGTAAACAATATTTCTTCAAACAATTCTTTGCCGGGGCATTCACTATGATTGCCATGACAGGGCTGGATCAGGACATGATGCAACGTAACCTCAGCTGCAAGAACTTCAAAGATTCACAGAAAAATATGATTACAAGTGTTATATCACAGTTCTTCGTTATTTTGTTGTTCCTGATGTTGGGAGTATTGCTTTACATCTTCGCTGGTAACCAAGGCATTCAGGTAGAAAAGAGCGATGAACTCTTCCCATTGATAGCCACCGGTAACTACTTTCCTGCAATTGTAGGTATCTTGTTTATCATTGGACTTATTTCTTCGGCTTATTCCGCTGCCGGCTCAGCACTGACAGCTTTAACAACTTCCTTTACAGTGGATATCCTCGGGACAAAAGGCAGGACGGAAGAAGAAATCGTAAAGATACGCAAGCGGGTACATATCGGTATGGCTGTAATTATGGGTATCACGATATTCGTATTCAACCTATTGAATAACACAAGTGTAATCGATGCCGTATATATACTGGCAAGTTACACATACGGCCCCATTCTCGGATTATTCGCATTCGGTATATTCATGAAACAGCAGGTTCGCGACAAATATATCCCATTGGTAGCCATCCTCTCCCCTATCCTTTGCTTCATCCTGCAAAAGAATTCGGAAGCTTGGTTCAATGGGTATCAGTTTAGCTACGAACTGCTGATATTCAACGCTCTGTTCACGTTTATCGGACTCTGCCTGTTGATCAGAAAAGATAAGAACTAATAATTAACTTAATACATCATCCATGAATGTAAGACTTCATTTTTTGTTCACTTTGCTCACCGCCTCCCTGATCCCCCAAACGGGAGGCGCGCAAGAGCTTCCGACGGATGTCCGCCAAGAAATCGGTAAGTTTCTGGATGCAACCGCACGGAAAGAGGTTTCCGTAGGGCGCATCCGGATTGACTCTGTCGCCATTGAAGAAAACACGTTGCAATTATTCGCTAACATGAACTGTGCATATATTCCTTTCCGGGAAGATAATGTGACAGAGATTTATCAAGGTGTGCAGGCACTGCTTCCGGCAGAGTTTTCAAAATACAACCTGCAAATCCGCACGAATAAGCGTAGCATTGAAGAATTAATCCCCCAAGCACTACGCAGCAAAAAGGACAAAAAAGCCAAAACATTCAATCCGGCCGGGATAAAACCTTTAGTAACGGCCCTTTCTACCCCCTATACCCCTACAAATGGACTAAAGAACCGTCACATTGCTTTGTGGCAGAGTCATGGCTTCTATTATGAGCCCAAACTGACACGCTGGGAATGGCAACGCGCCCGCATCTTCCAGACGGTGGAGGATTTATATACGCAAAGTTATGTACTGCCTTTCCTGGTTCCCATGTTGGAGAATGCAGGAGCTAATGTGCTGATGCCCCGTGAACGGGATAGCCAAATAGCAGAAGTTGTCGTAGACAATGACGGTTGCCTTCACTCCCGTTCCGTTTATACAGAAAAGATAGGCGATAAGAACTGGATGCAAGGTACCGGTGAAGGTTTCGCCCATCTGCGCGATCAATATATCAATTTTGAGAACCCATTCCGTGAAGGAACTTTCCGTACTGTTGAGACAGTGAAAGGTAAGAAGGAGAAAGAAAGTACTGCCGAATGGATTCCTGAACTTCCGTCAACCGGACAGTATGCCGTTTATGTATCCTATAAATCATTGCCAAACAGTACGGATGATGCTCTTTACACCGTTTATCACAAAGGAGGAGTCTCCCAATTCAAAGTGAACCAACAGATGGGTGGCGGCACCTGGATTTATCTGGGTACATTTGGTTTTGATGCCGGAAAAAGCGATGCCTGCAAAGTTGTTTTAAGCAATCGTTCTGATAAAGCCGGACGTATCGTTACCGCTGATGCCGTAAAAATCGGAGGTGGTATGGGAAATATGGCACGCCGTATCTCTGATGCAGGTGCCACAGAGAATATTAAAAGCTCGGATGGCAATGCTGCCATAGTGCATAAAGAAATGCCGAAGATAGATTATCCTTATGAGATAAGCGGTTATCCCCGTTTCTGCGAGGCAGCACGCTACTGGCTTCAATGGGCAGGTATTCCGGACAGTATCTATTCCGACAGTCAGGGTAAGAATGACTATACAGACGATTACAAAAGTCGTGGTATCTGGGTGAATTACCTTGCCGGTGGTTCTGCGGTTAATCCGACAGAACAAGGACTGAATATCCCGGTAGATATGGCTTTCGCCTTCCATACAGATGCAGGAACTACGCTAAACGATTCCATCATCGGAACACTGGGTATCTACTATACCAACGTTTACAATGAAGAATACGCCAACGGAGCATCCCGCTATCTGGCACACGACATGACAGACCTGATTCAGTCAAATATCGTACGGGATATCCGCAGCCTATACGAACCGGATTGGACACGCCGCGGTATGTGGAACCAATCCTACTACGAAGCACGTGTGCCCCGTGTCCCCACTATGTTACTGGAATTACTTTCTCACCAGAACTTTGCAGATATGCGTTATGGTTTAGATCCACGTTTCCGTTTTACGGTAAGCCGTGCAATCTATAAAGGTATGCTGCAATTCATTTGCTCGCAATACCACATGGATTATATCGTTCAGCCGTTACCTGTCGACAATATGGCATTGAAAATGGTAGGCGAGAATGAAATAGAGCTGACCTGGCAACCCGTAGCCGACCCACTGGAGCCAACGGCAAATGCTGAAAAATATATAGTTTATACCCGTATCGGAGATGGTGATTTCGACAATGGCGTGTTGGTAGATAAGAATACCTATCGCACTGCCCTCCCTGCCGGCATGGTATGCAGTTATAAAGTAACTGCCGTCAACAAGGGCGGAGAAAGTTTCCCGTCCGAAATACTCTCTGCAGGACGTGCTTTCAACGAAAAGGGAAGCGTGCTGATAGTAAACGGCTTCGACCGCATCAGTGCTCCGGCAGATTTTATCGCACCTGCTCCCGGTGATACTTTATTCGCCGGCTTCTTAGATGATCTGGACCACGGCGTACCTTATCTGAAAGATATCAGCTACATCGGTAAGATGAAAGAATACCGCCGTTCCATTCCATGGATGGACGACGATGCTTCCGGCTTTGGCGACAGTTATGGCAATTACGAAGATAAAGTAATCGCCGGAAACACATTCGATTATCCCGCTATTCATGGAGCCGCCATTTTGAAAGCCGGATATTCTTTCATATCTTGCAGCGATGAAAGTGTGGAAAATAAAACAATGAACCTGAACGATTATAAGTATGTAGACCTGATATTGGGTAAAGAATGTCAGACCAAAATGGGACGTGGCGGTGTGAAGCCGTTAGAGTTCAAAACATTCAGCCAACCCATGCAGGAAGCTATCACCGCATATTGCGGACAAGGCGGAAACATCTTCGTCTCGGGTGCTTATGTAGGAACCGACCTTTGGGACAATCGCCTTGCCCCGGCTCAGGAATCCGATAAGAAATTTGCAACAGAAGTCCTGAAATATAAATGGCGCGTGGGGCAGGCAGCTACAGAGGGTAAGGTGAAATGTGTAGCTTCACCGTTCCCCGCCCTTTCAGGCAACTATACATACCATAATGAACTGAATGCAGACAGCTATGTGGTAGAATCACCGGATGCCATCGAACCGGCAACAAAAGATGCATACACCGTAATGCGCTATTCGGAAAACAATCTGAGTGCCGGAGTAGTTTACAAAGGCGCCTACAAGACCTGCATACTGGGCTTCCCGTTCGAAGCATTGCGCACCGCCTCTGAAAGAGAAGCGTTGATGAATGCCATCCTTACATTCTTCAATGAAAAAACAGATTCACTCAAGCAATAATATACTAAAATCAATCATCATTTATGAAGCGAAGACTTTTAATAATGTTCCTGTTGGGCTGCCTGCTACCGTTCGCGGTACAGGCACAACATGGCACATTCCGTTTTGCGCAAATTACGGACATCCATTTCAGCCCCAACAACCCCAACCCGACGGAAGACTTACTACGTTCCGTCGCGCAAATAAATGCGATAGACAGTATCGACTTTGTTTTGGTTACGGGCGACATCACCGAAGAGGGCGACCGTACCACTATGCTGAAAGTCAAAGAGACATTGGATTTACTGAAAGCGAAGTATTACGTGATCCTCGGTAACCATGAAACCAAATGGAGCGACTCCGGTTGTACTGCCTTCGGTGAGATTTTCGGCGGCGAACGCTTTGAATTCGAGCATAAAGGCATTCTGTTTCTGGGTTTCAACTCCGGCCCGTTGATGCGTATGGCTTACGGACATGTCGTTCCGCAGGACATCCGTTGGATGACGAAAGAAATGGATAAGTTTGGAAAAGATAAACCGGTTATACTCGTCACACACTATCCGTTACTGGATGGAGATGTCGATAACTGGTATGAAGTAACAGATGCAGTGCGCCCCTATAACATTCGTTTGTTCATCGGCGGGCACTATCACCGTAACCGGGATTTGCGTTATGATGGCATTCCGGGTATTTTGATGCGCAGCAACCTGCGTGATAAAGATGGAAAACCGGGATATGGCATCTATGATATAACGAAAGATTCGATCCTCGTCTACACGCAACGCATCGGCGAACCGAAAAAGCAATGGGCTGCTTTCTCACTGACTCAGCCCTATTATGATCGTAATGGAAAAGCAGAGAAATACCCCGACTTTTCAGTCAACACAGAATACCCGAATGTGAAAGAACAGTGGGTAGTGCAAACCGGTGCAGGTATCTATTGTTCGCCTGCAGTAGAAAAAGACAAAGTGTTCGTCGGAGACGATATGGGCTACCTGACTTGCTATGCCTTGAAGAATGGAAAGAAACTGTGGAATTTCCAGTCCGGGAAGCGCATTGTAGGTACTCCGGCCGCGGCAGATGGTGTAGTCGTATTCGGTTCTGCCGATCGTAACATCTACGGTCTGAACAGCAAAGACGGAAAACTGCTGTGGACTGTAAAAGCACAAGATCCGGTATTGGGTGCGGTAACCATTGAAAATGGAATTGCCTACATCGGTGCCAGCGATTCTACTTTCCGTGCTATTGATATCCACACAGGTAAAGTGCTCTGGGCATATACCGATGTGAAAGGATACATTGAAACCAAACCACTGGTAACAGCCGACAAAGTGATCTTCGGTGCCTGGGACAATACCCTCTATGCATTGAATAAGGCAGACGGCAAAGAATTATGGAAGTGGACAGGCGGTTTAACGCGCATGCACTTCTCACCCGCAGCCGTATGGCCGGTAGCCGCAGAAGGCAAAGTATTTATCACCGACCCACAACGTGCTATGACGGCTATCAATATAGAAAACGGAGAAACAGTGTGGCGCACTTTCCAGTCTATGGTACGTGAAACGATTGGCCTGTCGGAAGATGGAACGCGTGTATTCAGCAAGACCATGAACGACAGTATTGTCTGCTATGCCACACAGGGAGATCACCCCCGCGAATTATGGGCAAGCAACGTCGGCTTCGGATACGAACATGCACCCTCCATGCAAGTGGAAAAAGGAGGCGTAATGTTCGGCAGTACCAAGGAAGGACTGATCTTTGCTTTGGAAGCCCAAACCGGTAAAGTCTTGTGGAAACATAAGATAGGTAACTCACTGATCAGTACCGTAGTGCCGCTGAACGGACGACAGGTATTGTTCACTGCTACCAGTGGCGAAGTGGGACTGCTACGAGTTAAGAATTAAAGAATTAATAATTAAAAGCAATATAGGACATTATGAATAAAATCAATTGCTTCGTTCCTTTTTCAGGAGCTGCACAAGCGGAAAAGACAGTAAAAGGCCTGCAAGAAACCGGCTTAGTGAATAACATTTATCTGCTCGCCCTACCGGACGTTACAGAAAACCTGCCCGGATGTAGTACCCTGCACATGCAATCCATCCAGTCCAGTGCGGCCATAAGAGACATAGCCGGAC
>OHBP01000191.1_pt1 | contig 36796 bp, 41 predicted proteins | sample 1577471 | NCBI WGS metagenome assembly OHBP01 (sample SAMEA3879503, study PRJEB24766) | human gut metagenome | biome: human-associated habitat; feature: feces | place: USA | collected 1985/1987
CGGTTACTGCACGGTGAAAGTTGTGTTTGCAAACATCAAGCGAGGCGGCATAATGCTTTGCCAGATAGCTGTCGGGAGCTTGTATATGTTCGGAGTTCCGAGGGGCTACACAGACGGATTTTACAGCTGGTGCAAGCAGGTCATAGCAACCTGCCTGACGACGTTTTTGCAGACAACGATACTCTATCTCGGACTTCTGACGTACACTCAGCACCCATTGCTTGCTGTGGGGATATGCCTGTCGGCTAACGAAGTGCCGAGGATAGCTCAGATGTACGGGCTTGATACCAGCGTTAGAGTCAATATGATGAGTGTTAGTCATACTGTTTCTATGGGGGCTAAAGCAGTCGGTATGCTGAAAGGAGGAGCAAAATGAAAATCTACATCTACCCCGAAAACCTAAAAGCTAACGTCAAACTATGGCTCTGGAACGTCCGTGACTTTATCATTATCTGCACAGGGCTGATCTTGTCGGTAGTAGTGCTTGTGAACCTGTGGAACGTTCTTCCCATAGCGGCAACAGCATCTTATGCATTTCTTAGTCTGAGGGCTGACGAAACTTCGATCATAGACTATATTTTTAATGCTGTGAAGTTTTTTCTGACTTCGCAGCAATTGTATTTATGGAGGAAAATTTAAATGACAAAGAACAAAAACAGCGTTCAGGACTTGATAGGTCTTGAACGCTTTACTCGTTTCGGTGTAAAGACCGACAAAGCCGAGCTTTCGTTTTTCAGCGTAGAACCTACTAATATATCCGTGCTGTCAGCAGCTAATATCGACGTCAAAATACATCATCTTATGATGTTATTGAGTACCATACCTGACCTAGAAATACTGGCATTGGACTCCTGCGAGTGTTTTGACAGCAATAAAAATCATCTCAGGAAAAGGCTTGAAAAAGAGCAGAACGAGGCGGTAAGAAAACTGCTGCAAGCTGACTATGATTTTCTCGACAAGATACAAATTGAAATGTCCACGGCAAGGCAGTTTATGTTTGCGGTGCGGTTCAGACGTGAAAAGGACGAGCAGATATTCAGTACGCTGAATCGTGTGGATAAGGCAATATCGGAGCACGGTTTTGCGGCTAGGATAATGACTAAGCCGGAGATCAAGCGTATGCTGGCTTTGTACTTCGGTACAAGTATTTCAGGCGAAGAGATCCCCGATATTGAGGGAGAAACTGAATTTGATCTAGAAAAACAGGAGGTGACTGTTAATGAGAAGTAGAAAGCAAAAGAAAAAAGAACTGTCAGAAGAACAGCTTGAGATCATCGATACAAATGACTTTTTTGACCGCATTGCGCCAGGCATTATACGCTTTTACACAGATCACTACATCTGTGAAAACTTCTACAAGTCCTGCTGGGCGTTGACGGAGTATCCGCCGAGTACGGAGGAAACGGCTATCCTCGCACACCTTGCCGACAGAAACGGCGTAACGCTAAGAATCTACAACCGCCTTGTGACGAGTATGGAACAGAGAAAAATCGTTCAGCAGGCAATGCGTAAGAACCATATGATGACCACCACTAATGATGTAAACGAGAGTATCAAGGCTCAGAACAACATCGACGATGTGGTTGAACTGCTTTCAGAACTACGCCGCAACAAAGAACCGCTACTGCATACGGCTGTGTTTATTGAGTTGAAAGCAAGCTCTGAGGATAAGCTGAAAGAACTGCAGGCCGATGTTCAAATGGAGCTGACACGTTCCAAAATATCTGTTGACCGTTTGCTTTTGCGGCAGAAAGAGGGATTCTTGTCTGTTCATCCTGCGGGCAATAACGTATTCGCAAGTCAGTTTGAACGTGTTCTTCCTGCAAGCTCGGTGGCTGATCTTTATCCCTTGAATTACAGCGGCAAGACCGATGAGAGCGGCTTTTATGTTGGAAGAGATAAGTACGGCACGAATATTCTTGTTGACTTTGACAAGCGAACTGAGGACAAAACAAACTCCAACATTCTTATACTCGGCAACAGCGGTCAGGGTAAGTCGTATCTGATGAAACTGCTTTTATGCAATCAGCGTGAGGCAGGGAAAAGTGTTCTGGTCTTAGACCCTGAACATGAATACGAAGATTTATGTTCAAACCTTGGCGGAACGTATATCGATATGATGTCGGGAGAATTTATGATAAATCCTCTTGAACCGAAAGCGTGGTCAGACGGAGAAAGGTCCACAGATGACAGTCCGGAAACCTTCCGAAAGGTCACAAGGCTCAGTCAGCACATCAGCTATCTCAAGGATTTTTTCAGAGCGTACAAGGACTTCACAGACGCAGAGATAGATACGATAGAAATTATGCTGATGAAGCTGTACGTAAGATTCGGCATTGATGATCTCACAGACTTTGATACGCTGATAGATGAGGATTATCCGATGATGTCCGATCTATACGACCTTGTGGAAAAGGAGTTTTACGCTTTTGATAAGTCTAAAAAGCAGCTTTACACAGAAGAAATTTTACAGAACATCTGTCTTGGACTGCACAGTATGTGCAAAGGCGCGGAGAGCAAATATTTTAACGGGCACACCAACATCAAAGACAGCGAGTTTATCTGTTTCGGAGTGAAAGGTCTTATGGATACAAACAAGCGGCTGAAAGATACGCTGCTGTTCAACATTCTAAGCTACATAAGCGATCAGCTTTTAGGGCGCGGAAATACTGTTGCGGCAGTCGATGAGTTATATTTATTCCTTACAAATATGACGGCAATCGAATATATTCGCAACGGTATGAAACGTGTTCGAAAAAAGGAATCGTCTTTCATATTAGCTTCGCAAAATATCGAGGACTTTCTCCTGCCTGAGATAAAGGAGTTCACAAAGCCGCTGTTTTCTATTCCTGCACATCATTTTCTGTTCAATCCCGGTAATATCTCTCCGACTGCATTTATTGATACCCTACAGTTGGAGGAATCGGAGTATGGATTGATAAAGTATCCCGAACGTGGAACTTGTCTTTACAGGTGCGGCAACGAAAGATATTTGTTACAGGTCATTGCTCCGGCGTATAAGGCGGCTTTGTTTGGGTCGGCGGGAGGAAGATAAACTTCAGTCCGCACGAAACTGCTTGATTTACTTTCTAAGATGTGGTATAATATTTTAACAGATTGATAATCAGAGGTATACAAAAATGAAAATAATCGCTATTGCTGCTGTAACAGCAGGAGGCAAAACAACGGCTGTTAATGGAATAAAACACAGACTTAAAAATACACAGTCACTTCATTTCGATGATTATTCTTTTGAGGGCGCAGTTAAAGATTTTCACAAATGGGTTGCTGACGGAGCGGATTATAATGTTTGGAATTTAAAGCCGTTGGAAGATGATATTATTGCTATTAAGAATAGCGGAAACTGTGAATATTTAGTATTGGATTATCCATTTGCATATTGTCATCATATGATAAATAAATATATTGATGTCGCCATTTTTATTGACACACCTCTGGATATTGCATTGGTACGACGCATACTAAGGGATATGAGTAATTCCACAGGTGAAGAAATCAGAGAGGAATTAGATGGATATTTGAAATATTCCCGAATAGCATATGAACAAATGCTGAAAGACATTTTACCCTCTTCGGATTATGTCATTGATGGCAGTCTTGATGCAAATAAAATTATTGATGAACTGGTAAAGATTATAGAAAGTATGTAGTAAAATAAATTATAGTTTGAGAAAATAATTGAAACCTATAAACAACTTACGAGTCGCTGAAAATGCGGCTCTTTTTTTGTTGCAGAAACGGAGGTATGATAAAAATGCACAACAAAAAATACGGCATATGGAAAACAAGGTATGCCGAAAACAGCAGAAATATTTTTGAGGACTGGGTTCGTCATAACGGCGAGCCCATTTTGTTTGCAACGGAGCGTGGTGCACTGGAATATATGCACGGCATAGAAATGAAAACGCAGGGTGCATTTACTGAATTTGAAGTCCGTGAGGTGATCTGATGTCGTCAGCAGTTGCGGCGGCTGTGAAAAAGATAGCCATATATATTCTTGGAGATGAACACAAGCGTGGCAAGCTGTTCGTGGCAGTTGGAAGTATCATCGCCGGCTTTCTGGGGCTTATGTTCCTGCCTATTGCTGTGATCTCAAGTATTGGAAGTATGAATATCGAACCGCCTGACATAGACAAAAGTCTGTTTACAGAGTCGGCTTTGTTTGAGAGCCTGGACAGCGAACAGCAGGCGGAGATAACAAATATTCAAAATCAAGGGCGGGCAATAGAGGACGCTATGACAAATGCAGATGTGAGAGATCAGACGATCAAGGCTCAGCTGATATATATGTCATACTTTGATGAAGTGCAGATATTCTATGCTGAGTCATATGCTGATCTGTTTGCTAATTCTACGAATGACAGCGATCTGATTGCGGCGATAAACTCGACTTACGGTTTGGATATTGACTATGATGAGTTTGTCCGCACATACACTTTTGTGATGAACAGCACCATAAATGCGTTTATGTTTACTGATACAGGCACGAAAAATTGTGCTGATCTTGCGGCTTGGGCTGATAATGCTTACATCTCAGGCTGGGGATATATGAACGGTTTTATTGGTGAAAGGAATGAAACTGACAGAATACGTTATGCGGATAATGCAGGGCTTGTGCTGGGATATCTGAACTACAGTCCGACCGATAAAAAGTTTGATCCCGATTACGATACTCTTGTTTACACAGAGCAGGGTGGTATAGATACTATGCCTGAAGTTGTCGGAATAGGGTTGTTTGACGGAAGTCAGCACGGAATTTATGTTGGGAACGGAGAAGTTGTTTACAGTTCTGAAAGTGTTGGTTATGTCACAAAAGAGCCTGTTTCAAATGGCAGCTGGACAAGTTGGTGTACCTATGATGGAGTGACTTATCCTCAGGAGGTGACTGACGCTATTCAAAGTGTGAATGAGGACAGCTCATCAGAAAATTAATTTTATTGGAGTGTGATAGGTTGAAAAAATCAGTTACGGTAAATGTAAACGAGAAAAAGCTCTCGGCGATAGAAATGTATCTGGAGCAGAAGAACACAACTCTTGCGGCTGAGCTTGAAAAGTATGTGGATCAGCTTTACGGCAAGGTCGTTCCGCAGAATGTGAGAGATTTTATTGATATGATGTCTGCGAAAAAGCCTGCGAGAAAGCCGAAGAATCTTGCTCCTGATGAATCGGAAAAGCAGTCCGAGCAGTAATTCGCCACGGTTCGCACCGTGTGCCCTCGTGTGGCGTTTTCAGAGCATGAGTGGGGTAACTTTACCCTAAAGTCAATCGAGGCAGATTTGGGGCGATTTGTTGCAAAGTTTGAGAATGGCAGGGATCAGATGATTTCGGGTGGGTTTGAGGGGCATTTAATATATTGCTGGTTAAAGTTTTGGCGTCAAAGCCGCCAAAACATTCACATCGGACGAGCAAAGCTCGCCGATTTTGCGAGGATTTACAAGCATTGAAAAAATGGAGTCAAAAAAGGAGGTTTGCGAAAATCATGGAGTCAAAAGTACAAAAAATGAAAAAAAGCACCGATATTGCAGAAGAAAACGATGGTGTCACAGCAGAAAAAATCAAGTTTCCGCTGTATGTATTTCCCGAAACGATGAAAACGGTCGATATTTTATACAAGTCGGACAACTGCTCGTCTCGCACGGAGTTTATGGAAAAGGCAATCAGATTTTACTGCGGTTACCTTTTGCAGAACAAGCCCGAGCTTGTTGATTATCTTGCTCCGCAGCTTGCAACGCTCACGGAGGGAATTGTAAAAGGCACGGAACAGAGGCTGTCCCGTGCCATGTTTAAGGTTGCTGTTGAACTGGGTGCTATATCGCATATGCTTGCGGCGGTCAATGATATTGATGATGAAACAATGGTGAAGCTTAGGGCTATGTGTACTGACGAGGTCAGAAAGATAAATGGGGTTATTAATTTTGAAAGGGCGGTGAGGTATCAGAGAAATTGATGATAAAATTAGCTCATTGTATCTTTTAAATTGATATGATGAGCTGTTTTTTATCAAGTGGTGATAACTATAAATTATCGGAGGAAAAATGCGATATTTTAATGAAGCGGATAAATGGCAAGAGCTGTTAGAAAAGTTTAGTGATAAAAAGAAAATAAATAAGGGTATCCGCTTTGAAAATTTAGTTAAAGAACTCTTGTGTAAACTTTTTCCGGAAAGGAATATTATATTTAATCCGACGAAAGAGACTCATGACGGATCGAAAGATTTTTGGGCAGTTGATAGTGAAAACAGAAGATGGTGGGCTGAATGTAAGAATTACAACTCAAATTTGAGCATGAAAGCGCTTTCTCCAACATTATTTATGGCAGATCTGTATGATATAGATTACCTTTTGTTTTTTAGTTATTCACCGCTGAATCAAAACCTGCTGAGAAAAATCGGCATATATTCAAACAGACATGGAAAACGTGCATTTATCTATGATGATGTAAATTTGGAATATCTGATAATAAAGCATTTTCCAGATAAAGTAGAGGATATAATAAAAACAGCGCCTTCTATGATGGACGTCAGCTTATACATAAAAAATTTTAACGAAAAGCATTCCAGGCTGTATTCGACTGAAAACTTCAACGGCTTTTATGAGCTGGATAAAAATTGCGAACTGGTAGTCGGCGAGATTTATAACATTTATTGCTTGGTAATCAACAGAAAAGGCAGGACAATTGCGGTATCAGCAGAAACATCTTGTCCTGATAAATCATACTATCGTTTATATGGATTAACCAACATATCAGTAACTATGGATGAAAATGAGTTGGTTATGTTCTCTGTAAAGGCCAATTTGCTAAAAAGCAAAAAAAATATAAAGCTCCCCGTAATTACTGCAAAGTGCAAAAACGATGACATAGTTGAACCGGTCAATGATAATCTACCAGAGGTATTATATAATTGCAAAGAGGGGCATATAGTACCCTTAATAGGTACAAACTTTGAATCAATAATATCTGATATCCATTCGATATGTGCGGAAAATCCTCTGTCCGGGGCTTTGATCTACGGAAAGGGCGGTTGCGGTAAAACAAGGATATTATATGAATGTATCCGCGATCTTATGGTGGAAAATTATAAGGTGCTGGATTTCACCGGTTTTGATAGCGGTAGAAACTGGATGGATGTTATAAAAGAAATTACATATTGTGTTTTCTCCGTTTCTGAAGATATGGTGTTAGACATGATCTGTACAATAGAAACCAATACTCCTTTTGACCACATTAATGAAAGTCTTGAGAACAAAAGCGTTTATTCTCTTTTGTCTGCAATAAAGAAAAACGATGAGAGCCGACTCGTTGATCTGTATAATATCCTGTTTGAAAAAATACGGAATAAAAAATATGCGCTTATTATTGACAACTTTCAGTCGTATTCTCCCATGCTGATAGATTTCTTTGAAAGAATGATCAGTTACTTCTTAAATTGTACCCGTAGTGTAGATGTCAAGCTGTTGTTTTCGATAAATGTTGAATTGATCTACAATAATGAATTTACTGAGTTTATTGGAAACTTCATGTCTTTGACAGGCAAGAACATATCCTCAGGATTTTACTGCAAAGAGATATCGGGCTTCAATAGCGTCGAACAGGCTATGGTATTCCTTGCTTCAAAGTTAAGACTGAGTAAATTTCCCCAATATAATCAGATTAAATCAATACTTGAAGGCAAACACATACTAAATCCCAAGCTTCTGGAACAGATAGCGGATTACCTTGTCACCCAAGAATGCGTTGTATTAAGGGAGCAAAAAGGATTCGTACCTGATACTGAGCAATTGATAAAATGCATGAATAAGGTGCCTCCAGAATATGAAAGGCTTTTCAAATTCAACTATGAAAAGTTTTTAGAGATACACTCGAGTCAGGCCGAAGCTTTCAAGCTTATTTTCTCAGTATTATATTTGTTTGAAAGAATCGAAAACGAACATATAGACGCATTTGAACTTCAATCCGAGCCCATCGGTCTCCTGTGCAATCATGGTATAATAATAAACTGTGGTTCATCGCAGTTTCCAAGCTATTCCGTTGACCATGACCTCAGCTTTGAGTGCCTGTCAACAGTCATTTATAACGATCTTTTAAAAACTGTTTCACTAAGGATCATAGATTCAGATTTAACAGACAATAAACGGTTGTATATGCCGCGCTGCTATTTAGATTTTTGCAGACTTGCATGCGGAAAAATGAAATTTGATGAACTTGTCAAGACTGATCTGTACCATATCGACGATCTGCAAAACCGACATAAACTCCCCTTTGCTAAACTATATCTTGACGCTTGTTTATCCCATCTGGAGGATAAGCCTCCGCTGATGCTGAATCGTATCAACATTATGTGCAATTATGTCAGCGATCATATTGGAGTCAAAACAGCAGAGGATCTTTTTGAGCGAGCCTATAAACGTGTCAAGAATATAAAGCATAACGATTCGGAAGTGCTAAAGGAATTATTCTCGTTTTATATTCATAATGCTGAAAACAAGATGCATTTGTCCAAGTATAACGATGTATTGACGCTTTATAAAGAGTTTGAACGTGTTATTGACCGCATCATTCATCTGGACGATATGCTGAAAAAAAATTTGTTATACGCTCGTGCATATATAAAAAACAGAATGTTTGTCTGCGGTAAAATAGAAAATGATCCCTTCAAAAGAATCGATATGCTTTATAAATCTGAAGAAATATGTAATAAATACGGGTTCTGGGATATACAGTTTGAAAACTACTTTGACGAAGCAAATCTCTATATATCAGACCCTGATAAACGGCAAGATCTGTTATTAGCGCTGAATAACGGTTTTGACGCATTCAGGAAAACAACTGTTTATCAAAAAAAGAAATTCATGCCGAATTTTTTATCAAAGAAGTTGCAGCATATGTGCATAGAACAGGATTTTAAAAAAGCTTTGTCGACTTCAGAAAAAGCGCTGGAGTATCTTCAACAGAATAACGATATTAATTATCATCTCTTCTTCAAAAAGCGATATCTGAAATACAGATTTATCTGTATGATCGCTTTAAATATGACGGAAAATACCGGTCAGCTATTGAGTCAATTAAGCGTAATAGATGATCTTTCTGGCAACTCCGATAAATTCGAGATAATGTACTATTACTTTATTTACTCTTTTTGTCTTAATGAACATCAGCAAGCAAAATCACATTTTGAAGAAATGTATACCTACGCTGCCCGAAATCCGGAACACAGGGAAAAGTACAGATGCATACTAACAGATTCCGCAATAAAGCTCCGCTCTCTTTATAAAAGCGCAATCACACTTGATCTCGAAAGTGATCAACACCCTGCATTTTTTTCTTCGACCGATGACGTACTGACTGCAAACAAAAAAAAGCTTGAACAGATTAGGAAAAGTTTTATGACCACTGCGCCTATATCTACCAAAGACAAAATAAATTTTTATTATTAAGCTTCAGGCAGTTCATTCCATATCAGTTTGTGAAATAAAAGGACATCATGAGACGCATTTTCTGCCATGATGTCCTGATAACTATGCTAGCAAACTCCGTTGATTACATCTTGCAAAAATACTACATTGCCTGCTATATCGTAGATAAGATCATTTTCAATGTTTCTCATCTCCTGCCAGATTCTGTTATCCTTGAGCGACGGAAAATAATCAACGAAGTAGATCAATGGAGTAGAATATTCCATGAAAGAATAAGGCACAACATCATAGATCTGTAAAGAATCTCTGTAATTAGCCTGACCAGATCTGTAAGAATGGATATCTGAAATATCACATTGAGCATATTCAGAGAATGCATTCTTATACCATTCATATTCAGAAGTAGTTGACAGATTTATCATCGTATACAGCGGCTTTATTCCTCTGGTCGAATCAATATATTCGATCGAACTCTTTATATCTCTTCCGACTGTAGGAAACAAAGGATTTCCGGTATTTTTACGCCAGAACATAATATGCGATTCCTCCCTCAAATGATCGAAACTCAGCTTCTTTCCGTTTAACGGAGAGCTTGACCCGCGGTGAAAGGCAACCGAGTCCGCCACCACCCAGTTTTCATATCCCTGTTCAAGAAACTTAAGACCAATATCGCAGTCGCTGCAACAGTACGGCATATCTGTGTCCATACCGTTAACGCTGTTGTACAATGACTTATATGTCATAAGAACTGCGCTTGTGGAGGATGTGACACACCTGTCGCACAATGCGAGTGGATAACTGCTCTTGTGACCTCTTAGAGTATGTACTATATGTTTCTTTGAATATTCTATACCAAAATCAATTATCCGGCTGCTTGACGGTTCGATCAGTTTTGGACTTACCGCTCCGATTTTACTATCACTTTCGAGCTTTTTGATCAATGGAATATACCAGTTGCTAAAGCTAAAAATATCCTGGTCGCATAAAGTGATTATGTCTCCCTTAGCCATGTCGACACCCATGTTTACTGTTTCAGAATACAGCATTGATCTGGGCACCTTGACAAACTTTATCCTTGAGGAGAGTTCAACGTCAAGTTCACTCTTGTCTGCGTTATTTCCTACTACGATGATCTCAACATCAGAATCAATATATTTCTCAAGCTGCGCTGTAGTATACTTAAGCATATCCTTATTTCTATGGTATGGCATTATTATACTTTGATTCATACTAATTTTATACCTCCTTTTTATGAAATCATTGATTAAATTCAACATAGCAGCCATGCACACATTTTGTTTGCATATTTATCGTCGTATTGTAAGTAAATGTCTTAATATATGTGAGCATGTCTGTGAAAATTTCTGTACTGTTTAACAAAAAACTAACTTCACAATACGTATGCCGTTTAATCATTGACTTGATAGAATATAATTTTCAGCCTCATAAATGTCCGTCTGTTCATTTACATTAAAATCTGCCTCGCCTATTTCAAAGGCATAGCACTTTTTTCCCTGATTGATGGCAAGACGTATCCAATCTCCCATTTCATATTCTCCTCTCTGAGCATTTTTTTTAAGCTTTGGTAAAACATCCAGCATAGTCTGGCGCATCAAGCAGTAACCGGTACCCTTATATTGGTTGAACATATATTCAGGCTTCTCAACAATTCTTGTTATCAATTTTTGATTGTTAATTTCAACAGTATAGGCTTTGGCAATATTTTCATCGCTGTCTTTAACTATACCGCATACACAATCGGCTTCTGTTTCCCTGAAAAACTTGAGAAATAAGCTTAATTGATGCCGAACCAGGAGTTCATCGCTTAGGCACATAAGAAACGATCCGTTTATATTCTGAATCGCTTGCATAATACCGTGTGCAATACCAAGCTGAGGCTGTTGTTCGATATATTTAACGGGGATACCATTGTACGACGATCCTATGTAATTTATAAGCGAATCTTTATTATGACCGACTATCACCAGTATTTCATTTGCGTTGATCTCATGGCTTAGCTCAAGGTTATAATCAATCAAAGCCTTTTCCGAGACCTTTACAAGGCATTTGTTCGTGACTGGCATATTAAGTCTTGTGCCTTTGCCTGCCGCTAATATTATCTGCTGCATTTTAACCTCCGATAATTTATAGTTATCCTTCAATAACCTTCTCACATATAATACCATATCATGCTTTCACATAAAAGTCAATCACATCCCAAGATTTTTGTAAATTCTCACAAATTGTCGAAATTTGTCGTTTGCAAACAACTCTGATATAATATAAGGTAGGTTTAAAAGCAATTTTATTCGCAAGCCTTTGTGCTTTTTGTGAATGTTGACCAAATTGCTTTGCCTCATAAAATTTTAAGGAGCTGTTTTGATGTTTGAATATAGACCTTTTGTAGACCAATTTCTTGATTATTGCCGTTACCATAAAAAGCTTAGCGACAAAACTGTTCGTGCATACAAAATTGACCTTTCGCAGTATGTGCTGTTTTCCGATACGCTTTCCAAACAAGCATTGTGGGATTACATAGAGTGCCTGAATAAAAAGTACAAGCCGAAAACCGTAAAGCGTAAGCTTGCTACTCTAAAAGCTTTTATCCACTTTCTTTTGCTGCAAGACTACATGGATTTTAATCCATTCGATAAGCTCGAAACTTCGATCAGAGAGCCTGTGCTGCTGCCCAAAACGATACCTCTCGACGTGATCGCTAAGATAATTTCCTTTTCTTATCAGCAGATAGGTTCAGCCAAAAGTGCTTACCAGATGAAATGTGCCGTCAGAAATGCCGCTGTAATTGAATTGCTTTTTGCTACAGGTGCAAGGATTGCTGAGATATGTACTCTTAAACCGGAAAATGTTGATCTTTTAGGACGCTCCGTTAAGTTTTACGGCAAAGGTTCAAAAGAACGCCTTATACCGGTAGAAAATATGGCTGTGCTCAGCATACTTAAAAGGTACAGACTTCTTTTTGAAGATAAGATTGCCGTGTCAGGGTATTTCTTTGTAAATAAGCTCGGCAGAAGAATGACAGAGCAGTCGGTGCGGAATATGCTGAGTTCCTATTGCAGACAATGCGGTGTTGAAATGCACATAACGCCCCATATGTTCCGTCACTCGTTTGCGACCCTGCTTTTGGAAGAAGATGTGGACATTCGTTACATACAAAGAATGTTGGGGCACAGCTCGATAACCACGACTCAGATCTACACGCACGTTACATCGTCAAAGCAAAAGGAGATCTTAAAGACCAAGCACCCAAGAAACAAAATGGATTTTCAGTGATATGTTACAACTAATAGTATTATATCATATAAGAATACATCGTGCTGTGAAATGTCAAAATTATTTGGTGAAATGTAGTGAAATGTAACTTTGCGGTGCTTATTATCATAAAGGAGGTGTAAAATGTCGCAGCTTATCGTTACGAGCCGTTATCTGAAAAGCGGAAATCAGAAAAATAAAACTAAACGAAGAAACTATACAAAGTATATTGCTACCCGTGAAACAGTCGAGATACGAAGTCAAAAATTTGTTGACAGAAATGCCAATGCAACTAAAAATCAAGAGCAGCTTATTAACGACCTGATAAACGACTTTCCTGAATCCAAAAGATACCTTGAGTATGAGGACTATGAAAGAGAGCCGACCATTGAGAATGCCAGTGAATTGATAAGCACAATAGTAGAACGCAATGCTGACGTGGTTGGAAATCGACAGAATTTTGTCGGGTATATGGCTATGCGTCCAGGCGTTGAGAAGAGAGGTTCGCACGGCTTGTTTAACGAAAAGGACGAGCCTATAATTCTGAATCAAGCGGCAAATGAGATAGCTGAACATAAAGGCAATGTTTGGTCACACGTTGTTTCACTTCGCCGTGAAGATGCTGTAAGGCTTGGCTTTGATAATTCAGACGCCTGGCGTGAGCTTGTCAAAAGGCATATTTCCGATATTGCAAATGCTCAGCGTATACCGATTTGCAATCTGAAATGGTATGCTGCTTTTCACGACACAACTCATCATCCGCATATCCATCTGCTTGTCTATTCGACAAATCCAAAGCAGGGATTTTTGACTGCTAAGGGTATAGATCAGATACGTTCAGCTTTTGCAAACGATATATTCCATGACGATTTGCAGTCAATCTATCAGGAGCAGACGTTAAGCCGTGACGAATTGAAAGCGGTTTCCAAAAACGAATTTGAAAGCATTGTAAATATGATCGCAAGTAATGATCGGACAGATCCACAGCTTGAAGAACTTATCAGAAAACTATATATCCAATTACAGAATGTGAAAGGCAAAAAAGTTTACGGCTATCTTCCAATGGAGATAAAGGAAACCGTCAATAAAATATTTTCAGAGCTTGCAAAAGATGAGAACATACAGCAGCTCTATGACAAATGGTGCAGTCTTGAACGATTGAAATACAAGACGTATACTCAGAAAGAAATGGAACTTCCTGAATTAGTCGATAACAAAGTTTTTCAGCCTGTACGGAATATGATAATTCGTACAGTACTTAATATGAAACCATTTGATGCAAATACTGAAATTGAAGGATCTGAACCAAATGATGAATACATTGATAATACGCCTCAGAATATGTCACCTCTGTTTGATGACGCAGAACCGTTGGAAGAGAAAGAAACAGACGAATCGGCTTCGGCAATAAAACACTATATCAAATGGGCAGATCAATACAAAAAAGCCTGCAAGCTTATCTATGGCAAAGACGCTAAGCTCAATGATTTTAAGAAAGCAGAACAGCTTTTGTTGTCTGAATCACAGTGTGGGAATGTTTTGGCTGTTTACGATCTCGGAAAGCTTTATTCTACCGACAAGCTTGGCGAAAAAAGCGAAGAAATATCTATTGCAAAATACACACAGGCTTTGCAGGGCTTTTTGCAAATAGAACCAAACTCAAAGAAATTAAAGCCATATGTTCAGTATCGTATAGGCAAAATGTTTTGTTATGGTCTTGGTACGGAGCAGAACTATCAAAAAGCCTTTGAGTGGTTTGAAAGATCGGCAAAACAGAAAAACAAGTTTGCTCAGTTCAGCCTTGCAAATCTGTATTACTATGGCAGCGGTATAGAGAAAGATCTGTCGCAGGCTTTTCTTTGGTATCAGAGATCATCCTCTCAGGGGCAGCCTTATGCGGCTTATTCTATCGCTCAAATGTACAGATATGGAGAGTATGTAACCAAAGATAACGATACAGCACAGAGATATTACAAACAAGCTTTGTCGGGATTTTTGAAAATCGAAAGCGATGATATGGCGAACGACGATCTGTTTTACAAATTAGGGCAAATGTTCAATCTTGGACTTGGAACAGACTCAGATGTTACAAAAGCGATCAAATACTTCAAACGTTCAGCTGAAATGAATAACAAGAACGGCTTGTTTGAGTATGGCAAAGCACTTTTGATAGGTGAACACATTCCGCAAGATACAGATAGTACAGTAAAATTGCTTGAGAAAGCTGTCAAACTTAAAAACAGCAATGCAAAAAGATTTCTTGCCCTTGAATATATTTCAGGAGAGCATTTGGAACAGGACATTGAAAAAGGAATAGCCTTGCTTACCGAGTGTGCGGACAGCGGAGATGTCATTGCTAGTTACAGACTAGGAAAAATTTATTTGCAGGGCGAGATAATGCCTCAAAATCTGGACAAAGCAGAAAGATATTTGCTCTTGGCGACAGATAACGAGTATGCGCAGTATGCTCTTGCAAAGCTGTATTTGCAGGAAGAAAAGTATGATATACAAAAAGCTGTCAATTATTTTGAGAATTGTGCTGACAAAAATCATTGGGCAAGTTATCAGCTTGGCAGGATCTATCTTTTCGGGGCAGAGGGACTTACAAAGGATAAGGAAAAAGCTGTCGAATGGTTTACAAAGTCTGCAAATGACGGCAACGAGTATGCACGAGATATGCTGGACGACATAGCAAAGTTTGAGAATGATCTGCTTGCGAATACGATTTTTAGTTTGTTTGTTAGTCTTAGTAGGTGTATTCAGGATAGTTATGACAACGATCGTAAAGACTTACAAAGCATAGTTGACAGAAAACTGATGAGGGTTATTCGGAGAAAGAAAATGGAGTTGGGGGAGAAAGAAGAAAATCATATGGATATACAATAAAGAAAAACAGCTGATCTGTGCTTGTGAATGCATAGATCAGCTGTTTTTCTTTCGCAAAATCTGCACCTTTGCGAAAGACTATTTAAGGCGATTTTGATCGCTATTTTGACTAATGTGATAGAATTTAAGCACATTATATCACATCAAATGGTTTTTGTAAAGTCAAAATAAAAAAAATTATCAAAAAAACACGGCTGATAAAGTTTTCAGCCGTCAGAATTTCAGTACGAGGAGGGCGATAAAATGAGAAATACAATGAACATTTACAAGAGAAAAGACGGACGTTTCGAGGGGCGTATTCCGTTTGGAAGAGATGATAACGGAAACCTGAAGTATAGGTATCTGTACTCAAGAAATCTTACAGAGCTTAAAGAAAAGATGCTTTATGCGTATACGACTTCTGAAAAGTATTCACCTGTCGTTTGCGGTAAAACCTTGCATGAATTATCGCTTGAATGGCTCGGCAGCGCTAAACTGCGTGTTAAGGAGTCTAGCTATTGCTGTTATGAAAAGATAGTGACTAAGCATGTAATTCCGTATTTTGAGAAGATAAAATATTGTGAGTTAAATACTCCGAAAATCAACGCTTTTATCGAATATCTTCTGAAATATGGAAAATCTGACAAAAATAACGGACTGTCAGCCAAGACTGTTCACGATATCATAGTAGCAATGCGTTCGATTGCTAAGTATTCAGAGCAGGAGTATGGCTTGAGTAATCCAATGTGCAGTATTTCTATGCCAAAGATCCAAAGAAATGAAATTTCGGTACTGAACGAAAGCGAGCGTAAAAACTTGCAAAACCATTTAGTTAATAATCTGAACAACACAAACATTGGTATACTGCTTACTATGTACAGCGGTATGCGTATTGGCGAGATTTGTGCTTTAAAATGGAGCGATATTGATTTGCAGAGTGGCATTATCCGTATTTCAAAAACTGTTCAACGTATTAATGATAAAATTGGAAATTCAAAAACAAAGATCATTGTTGGTTCACCAAAAAGCAGGACATCAGAGAGGGAAATTCCAATACCAAACTTTCTTGTAAACATTCTTAACGAAAGGCGACAAAATGAAAACAATTATATTCTTTCCGGAACTCACAAGCTGATCGAACCGAGAACAATGCAGAACAGATTTAAATCCGTCCTGAAAAAGTGTGGAATACGAAACGTTAATTTTCATTTACTGCGTCACACATACGCTACTGTTTGTATTGAGAATGGCTTTGATGCTAAAACTGTCAGCGAGTTGCTAGGTCATTCTAATGTTAATATTACACTTAACCGCTATGTTCACTCATCGCTTGATACAAAAAAGAAATATGTTGAAAAACTCAATTTTGTAGCTTAAAAGTTTTTAGCCGTCAGAAACATCTGATTGGTAGTAAATAATGCATGATTTTACGTTGATTTTTTGCCTTTTTGCCTGTAGGTGCAGATTTTGCGAAAGGTTTGTCTTATCTGTATTAATGTATTATACCACGATTTTAACAAATTATGTATTGATTTTACGTAAAATATTTGGTACAATGTTAATTAAGGCAGGTGAGCGTCGTGATTAGAATTGCGGTAGTAGATGACGAAAAATATGTATGTGCCCAACTCAAAAGATCATTGCTAGAATATCAGTTCAAATACAATTTGGACTTTGACGTTGATATATTTTTAACATGCGAAGATTTATATGAAAGATTGCAGTCCTCAATGGGCTATCATTTAATTTTCTTGGATATAGAATTTCCTAATATGAATGGAGTGGATTTGGGCAAAAAAATCAGAGGCAGGATTGGGGATATAAGGACTCAGATAGTATTCATCTCGGCTAAAGATTCATACGCAATGGAGTTATTTTCTGTCCACCCTTTTGATTTCATCATTAAACCGGTAAGTAAAGAACGACTTTATCCTTGTATTTCTAATTTCATCAAATTATATTCGAACAGTAATGTATTCTTCACTTATACATTGGAAAACATTAAGCACAAAATAGCCGTCAGCGAAATAATTTATATACAAAGTGAAAGAAAAAAGCTTAAATTGATTACATCAAGTGAAGAGATAATTTGTTATCATAAATTTAGTGATGCTGTAACTAATGAAATGAAAAATGATATGGTTGTAATAAAACGTGGCTTGGCTGTTAATATCAATCACATTGTTGATGCAGATTTTGAAACTGTTGTATTATCAAACGGAACAAGGCTAAAGATCAGCGACGGATATCGTAACAGTGTAATGGACATATTATCTGACAAGATATGAGGATCGTAAATGCAGCCAACGGTATATTTAGTCTCTAATGCGGTGCATATGTATGCTGTATACATACTTTTTACTGCGGTTTTGGGCAAGAGTAAACTTCATCAATTTGCTGAGATCTTGACTTATATTGTTTATTATCTAATAAATTGCGGTGTGTATCTTTTTATGGATAACATAATGCTGAATTTGATCAGCAATATATTGCCTATGTTCGTGATAATGTTACAATATAAAAAGCCTATACAAACTTATATATTTCTAACTATCGGCGTTTGTGCGGTTGGTATGTTTTTTGATTGGATGTTTACTTGTATAAATCCGAATTTTGTATTAATCAAATCAAATGCTCCTCAAAGCATTTCATTTTTAGGCTTTGTGTTTTTATTTCGATATTGCTTTAAAAGAGAGGAGAAAGTGATAGTCAATTCTAAATATATAGTTTTATTAATTATTATTTCAGCTGGAACAATTATGATTGGAGAACTATCTGGTCCAGATTATAATGTGAAGAGTTTTCTGATATCGGTGATTTTATTAATAATAAATTTTTTGAACTTTTATTTGTATGATAAATATATAGAAAATATGCAAATGAAAATCATGTTTAACGCTGTTGAATCTTCTAATCAAGCTTACAAAAATCAAATTCAATTAATGAACGAGTCACAAAAGAAAATACGCTTATTAAAGCATGATATGAAAAATCATTTGTTAAAGTTAAAATATGATTTAGAAAACGGCAATTACACAAAGGCAGATGAATATATCAATAATATGACCAATAATTTAATTACCGAAAAAGAATTCGTAAATACAGGTAATATAGACTTTGATTGCTTGTTGAATTATAAATTATCGATTGCCAATGAAATGAATGTTGTTTTTTCGTGCCATATTGTATTGCCTGAAGAATTACAGGTAAATTCATTTGATTTAACTGTAATATTAGGAAATTTGTTAGATAATGCTCTGAATGCATTGAAAGAAGCAACGGTGAAGCAGCTTAATATTGACATAAATTATTCAATAGGCATGATAGTAATAAAAATAGAAAATACATTTGCAAATATAAGTAACAAATATGATGATCCAGAAAAACATGGATACGGATTGATAAGTGTAAGGACATCGTTGGAAAAATACAATGGAAAACTCCAGAACAACATTGTTGATGACAAGTATGTTGTAAAAGCAGTTTTATATAATGTAGTGAAAAAATCATAAAAAATATGGCAGTGCCGATACGGGCACTGCTTTTTTTTGTACCCAAAAACACCATAATTCGTACCATTGCTTTACCTTTGTATATGTTAATATGATATGATAATGGTGTGAATATCACAATAATCGTAAAAGGAAGTGAAATTATGAAGTCTTTTATGCTTAAGTTCTTTAAGAAGTATGGCGGTATGTTTGCTGCATTGGCATTGACGGTTACAACTGTAAACGTTAACAGCACATGTTTTTGGATCAATAATCAGCCAGAACTTCCTAAAAATGCAAAGAGTCTCCGCAAATTTTAATGTTTGCTAAGCTTGCAGAGTATCTCACTCAACAGCTTGAAAATGAAAACGTCATTTCGTCTGACAAAAGGGACCTGTACAGATATGGCTTTCAGTATGGGATGATACTGACGCTTAATTTTATCACGTCAATATTAATTGGTGTGGTTTTTGGCAAAGTTTTGGAAAGCATTATCCTTCTAGCAACGTACATTCCACTGAGAAGCTACGCAGGAGGTCATCATTCAAGTTCATCAGAAAAATGTTACATAGTATCATCGCTGATTATGATAATTTGGATGTGTCTGTTAAAATTCCAAATTCTTTCAACAAGCTGTTGCGTGATAATGCTTATTTCGGGGCTTATTGTGTGTATTATACTCGCTCCTGTTGAGGATAAAAACAAACCTTTGGATAATGACGAAATTCAAATTTACAGAAAAAAATCATATATTGTTTTAGTAATTGAGATATGCTTATGGATCTTACTGTCATTTATTCAGCATAGTGTTTTAAAATTAATTCCACTGATGGTATTTACAGAAGCTATAACGCTGATTATAGGGAAAATAAAGAATATAAAAATGTCTAGATCCATCAAAATGTAGATATTACAAAACTTGCTTCTTAAAGATACAAATCAGTTATATATAGTTCGACAAAACAAAATGAGGGGGATGTGCTTATGGATTACGAATATTACTATTACGAGTCAAGAAACAGATATTATGATGCTTGTTCTGAAGTAACTCATTACGAAAACAGAGCAAATGAATTAAGATCTGAAAAGCAGCAAAAAATCTCCTACATAAATCAGATTAAAACGGATCTGAGAAAACACAAAAGTGCTTCTTCGGATCTAAACAAAGCGATAAAGAAAGACTCGGTATTGCAGGGTGATCTTTCTAAGATCACTAGTAATGTTGATCTGGCTTCTGATAACTTTGGAAGTATGGCAAGTTCAAGTTCTGTGGCAAACAAAAGCTTGAACAGCGTTTACAGTGCGGAATCCTCTAAAACCAAAAGTACGTTGAACAATATCTTTTCTACTCTCAGAAGCAAAAAAACAACTGTTGATAATAAAGTTTCTGAATTGCAGGAAAGTATAAACCGTGCAGAATCGGAATTACAGGATATAGAGTCGGGAATCAAATCAGCTAACTCGGCTGCTTCCGATTGGAGAGCTCAAAAATGGAATGCGTCATACGATATGGCATATTACCGACGTAAAATGTATGAAGAGGAATAGATAAATGTCAACTATTACGCTATATGCAAGCAAGATCAATCAGATGTCAAGCCTGATAAATGACGCTAAAAAAGCGGTAAAAGAATATAAGTCTGATTTAAAATCTCTTAAATCAAAAGTTCTTAAAATTGACAGCGGCATATGTAATGTTGACGATGTGATCAGTTCCATAAAGTCTTCTACACAAACTCAGGAAGATAAAATTGATGCTCTTGATAATCTCAAAAAAGATGTAAATGAGTTTATTGCTGACGTTGTACGCATTGACGGTGACGCCGCCGATGCAATCAATAAGAGCAAAGATGATTTTTACGATAAATATGAATATCTGAAGCCCGAATGCGAAAAAAGCGGTTGGGAGAAGTTCAAAGACGGCTGTAAAAAGATCGGCGAGTGGTGTAAGGAGCATTGGAAAGAGATTCTTGCGATTGCAGTTGTTATCACTGGTGTTGTTCTTTGCTTTGTTCCGGGTTTGAACTGGCTTGGCTCTGGAATTTTAATCGGCTCATTGAAAGGTGCTTTGAGCGGAGGTCTGATAGGTGGACTATCAAGTTGGGCGTCAGGAGGTTCATTCTGGGAGGGCTTTAAGGACGGCGTGGTGACCGGAGCTATTTTCGGTGGCGTATTTGGCGGACTTGGAGCGGCAGGTGAATTTTTAGGTAATGCCAAGGCGGTTAGTTTGCTTGCCAATGGAAAATGGTTGGGTAAATCGTGTAGCTTTGCTAAAACGGTTGGAACGGTCGCCAAAGCAAGTGGAGCTATCACATTTGTAATGGGAGGCTTTGATACTCTCGCATTAGGTTCAAAGATATTGTTTGGTGATAACTGGTTTAGTGACTTTAATGCGGCTTTGCATGAGAGTTCTATATACAATGTAGCTCAGACGACTATAGCAAGTGTAGCTGTTTTTACCGGCGGAATGAACAGCGGATTTAACAAGGCAGCTAACAGTGCAGGAGTTAAACCGTCATGTTTTGTGGCGGGAACGCTTGTAATGGCGGTCGCCGGAATGGTTGCCATAGAAACGATAAAGTCAGGAGATAAAGTCATTTCAACAGACCCTGAAACAATGGAAACTTCTCCGAAAACTGTTCTTGAAACCTACATAAGAGAGGTAACAACGCTTGTTCATCTCACTGTGAACGGTGAAGAAATCGTTACAACTGTTGACCACCCGTTCTATGTAAATAGTCGTGGCTTTGTCAAAGCAGGAGAACTTGCAATCGGTGATGAACTTCTTGACCCAAACAAAAACATTCTTTTAGTTGAAAATTTTGATGTTGAGTTGACAGAAGAACCTGTTAAGGTTTATAATTTTGAGGTAGAAGATTTTCATACTTATCATGTTGGTAGATTGGGTGTACTGGTGCATAATGCTGGCAAAGAATATGGAAAACAATATTTTCCAGAACGGCAGAAACTGGTTAAGAAAGGAAAAAATATTAGCAAGATAAATCGTGTCACAAGATTAGAGGCAGAAGATTATGTAAATAGATGTAGAGCAGCTGGACTTGGCAAGGATAAAGTTCGTATAGCCCCACCGCATTTCAATAGAATGGATCCAGCAAAATTGGCTGAAGGTATATCAGGTAAGCCGCATTTACGTGTTCCTTCAGGCAAAAATTCTCATGTGGAAATTATTGATTAGGAGAGTGAGAGAATGAAGTTGTATAGAAATGGTTATGTTGTATCCGAGGTAAAAGATAATGATTATACATATAATGTATGGCCGTTTGAAGATGTAGATGATGATAAGAATGCTATGATGTTAACTGAGGAAGCAGATAACACTTGGTTTCTGCAATATGATATGCAACATATTGTCCCTGATTTTAAGTTTGTATATAAATATTTTCAATATTGTCAAAACAATGGGCTAAAGTCGAATATTCTTTTGTATGAAACAACTAACAAAGAAATCGTTGTTCCTGAAATTAAATTACCAACTAAATTATTAGGTTTTGATTGCATTGGTAATGTATATTATTCGTATTTAAAAAATGAATATAACTATTTTAAAGACGATTTAAATGCAAAAGGTATATATGTCAATAAATATGGGTTATTGGATTCTTTAGAAGATGTTTTGACTTATATAAGCTTAAGACAAAAAGACATTAGTTCTGGAATACAGTTGGAAAATTTCTGGAAAGAGCTCCCAACAAAGATTAGTTGTGTCAAATTGTAAAAGTGTATTCATTTAGCAATGGGATTAGTCGCAATCAAAAATATAAAAGCAATAAAACTAATAGTTGGCAATTAAAATTATTTTACTTTAACAATATGGAGGTAATAAAATGCCCACAAACCAAGAAAAAGTTTCACAGCTTTTAGATACTATTAGGAGTAGTAGTAAAATACAACTGTATAAACTCTGACTATTATTGAGAACAAAGACGATTTTTACGACGAGTACTACTACATGAAGCCCGAATGTGAAAAAAGCCGTTGGGAGAAATTCAAAGACGGCTGCAAAAAGGTCGGCGAATGGTGTAAGAATCATTGGAAAGCTGCTATAACAATAGTAATAGTTATTGCGGCTGTGATTTTAGTAGCCACCGGTGTCGGTGGTATATTGGGTGCTATGGCATTAGGCGCATTGTTCGGCACAGGCATAGGAGGTCTTTTCGGCGGTATTATTTCTGCTGTTACAGGAGGTTCGTTTTGGATGGCTTTGAAAACGGAGCGTTTTCAGGAGCTATTGCAGGAATTATTTCAGGAGGAATGGGATTTGGGTTGTCTGCCGGAGGAAAAGCCGCTTTAGGACTTGGCAAAACTATGCTTATTGGTGCAGCATCGGGCTTGGGTTCCTCTCTAATTAGCGATTTAGGAGATATATTAATTAAAGGTGAAGATATTTCGTTAGGCGAGGTATTTTTCAATGCTGCTTTTTCTGGTGCATTTGGAGCTGCATTTGCAGGGGCTAGCTATGGCTTTTCTAAAGCCTTTGGTTCACTATTAAAAAAATTCTTCCTGGCTTTCAAAAGCAAAAGGGTTATTTAGAATTGGCAAAACTTCTAATGCTAATTATGGTAAAATAACATCTTATACGACAACAAATCCTAAGGGTATTTCAATAAATTTTTCAAGTTATAATTCTAAGTCATTTAGAATTGAATTTGACGTGTCAAGATATTTACATTATCATTTTCCTTCTTTGTTTGGAAGTAAAGCTTATGTTCCTTTATCTCCAATGATTGATTCGAGTATATCTCGTGTCATATCAAATTATTTTCTTAGTGAGGATTAGTCATTATGAGATACAATAATGAAGTATTTGTAAAATATAGAATAGATAAAGATTCAATTGTTTTTTGGACTTCGGACATTAATGAAAATATTTCTGCTGCCAAGGTATTAAACGAGTTTTTATATGATTTTTCTAAAGGAAAAAAGATATTTTTTCATGGTTACAGATTACCGGAAGAATATCTTTCTCAAATAGTTGATACAAAGGTAATCTTAGAAAAATCAGAAATCATTAATGACCCATTTAATATTTTTTTGAGATTAAGCGATGCGAAAATAAATATAAATCATTTTGATTGTGCGTGCGAGTCAATGATATATTATTTTGATAATAAGGTTAATTGGACGGATTTTTTAGCAACATCTATCATTAGTCAGCCTCAAAAATATATTAAAGAAGGAATATTAATAGCCTATTTTGCTTCTGTGGACCAAGGGGCAGATTATTGGTTTGAATGTAGCAAGGATTACAAAGAAAATGTGTTGATATTACTCCGCACTCTAACGGCATTAGGATGTAGAGTAAAACAAGTTTCTCATTTATCATTTCCATATAATTAGAGCGTATCAGATGAATTTTTGGAAAAAAACAATTAAGGTGAGATGAGATGGAATATTTATTATTTGAAATATTGTATTGAGGTTTAAACTATGAGAAGATGCGAACCACTAAACACATAAGAAGCAAACAGATAATTGAACTTAGAAAACATATGGCACTATTGAAAATGGTTTTGCACCTTGTTAATGCTATATACTATAAATTAGGAAATGATTATTGCAAAGCAATAAAAAATAAAATTACGTCAATAATAAAAATTGATCCTGAATATGCCGTAAAATATTATCACCCTTTATTAATGATAATGCTGATTTGAAATCACTGAAATCAAAAGTGCTTTCCATAGATGAAAGCATATGTGATGTTGATGATGTTATCAGCTCAATAAAATCATCAACGCAGACCCAAGAGGACAAAATTAAATCACTTGAGTCATTGAAAGAAAATATTAGTGAATACATTTCCGATGTTGTGGCTATTGACTAAAATGCGGCTGACGCTATCAATAAGAGCAAGAATGACTTTTATGAAAAATATGAATACTTAAAACCGGATATTGAAAAAAAGCTGGTTGGAAGAAAAAGTAGATAACGCTTGTGAGTGGTGCAAGGAAAATTGGCAGTCAATAGTTAGTGCGTTTGTGACTATTGTCATTGTTGTCGGTATTGTTATATTGAGTATTTCAACATTTGGAACAGCAATTCCAGTAATTGCTGTTGGTGTAGTTGGAGCAATCGTAGGCATTTCAGGTCAATTAATTAGTGATATTATTTCATGTGCGATAACAGGCGATTGGGATGGTAACTGGCAATCATATATTGGATCAGCGATAGGCGGTTTTGCTGGCGGTGTTTTATTATTGCTTACTAATCCAATTGCTGCTTGTTCAGCAGAGGCGGCAATATCAACGTTTTTTGGCGAAAATCTTGAAAATATCACTGGGGGACAAAAACGATCGACTTTTGAAATATTATTTGATACTGGTTTAAGCACAGGAACAGCGGCTTTTTTTAGTGTTGCTTTAAGTAAAATTACTGGAAAGCTTTCAAAAACTCTTTGGGAAAAAATTCCGGTGTTCAAAAGACTTTCAGGCATAAATAGCTATGATGCTTCATTTAAAATGGTAATAACAAAATTAAAACAGGGAAGTATTAAAAAATTTCATTATAAAACAATTAGAAATGGTGTAATTTCAGGACTTTCTGGAGGCGCATTGGAAAATATAGCAAGTGCTTTTTTTGATGGGATTAAGGAATGGTATGACGAATGGAGAGAGTTGTCACAAAATTAATAAGAAATGAAGGAGGTCTGATCAATGAAATCAAAATCGAAATTTACTGTGAAGATACCGTCAGAGATTTATAAAGGTGAAGTTTTTATAACTGCTTTTTTCATTGTTTTAAACGTAATGTATACGATTTTTGGTAATCCTCCGCATTTCCCTATGTATATTTCAACAATATTATTCATTTTTATTCCAATAGCTATTTCATTATTGTGGATAAGAAAATTAAAAATTGTAGTAAGTGGCAGCAAAATAACCGTTAGGAAGATTTTGGGATTCAAATATAGTGTTGATGTTTCAGAAATAACAAAGATAAAATGGATAATTAATGATACTAGATTAGGGGTTAATGAAAAAATTTTAATTTATGTGAACTCTGAGCATTTTGCTGTTGAAACTCTTATGGACGGATTTGAAATAATGTCAGAATATCTTTTGAAAAATGTTGATCCTGATAAAATAATTTATATTAATAAAAAATAGAACATTTGGCAATAAAATAATCGGAATATGTTGTGCGTATCGACGGCGATGTCGCTGATGTTATTAATAAGAGCAAAGATGATTTTTACGATAAGTATGAATACTTAAAAACCGGACTGTGAAAAAAGCTGGTTGGAAAAAGCTAAAGGGTGGATTGATTCAGCTTGTGAATGGTGTAAAGATTTATGGAATAAAATTATAGATTTTGATTTTTTTAATTTTATAGGTAAATTAATTCATAGTGAAGGATTCAGGAATTTCGTAACCTTTGCAGTTGGAATATTTTATCAGATAGGTGGTGTCTGGCTGATAAAGAAAATTGCGGAATCAGGAACAATCGCTGCAGTATTTGTGAGAAAGCATCCGATTTTGTCTTCTTATATTCCTGGATTGAATGTTGTTGCAGATATGACAACATGATTTTTCTCCTTGACGTTGGGTGCAGATATGGATGATGATGGTATCTATCATATGAGACCTGATTGTTTGCAGCAATATGCACATTATACCACAGGCTATGACGATGTTTTCCGAGCTGCGGTTAACAAAGCTTCGTACGGTGAAATAACCGTAGATGTTCATCAATCTCAGATTTTTTGGGTAGATCTTGACGGTGATAAATCCAAAGATGAAGGAGAAGAATTTATAATATGGTCATGGAAGGGCGACTATATGAACCTTGGAGCAGGCGCTGAAACAGGTATTTATCAGGTGAAAGATGGAGAATTTGATGAGTATGGAAATTATATTATGGAAAATGGTGAATACTCATATCTTTATGCCGAAGTTAACAGAGAAATGACTCTTGAATTATATCATGATTCTAATGGGGATGGAATCTTCAGTGATGATGAGCAGCTGTATAAACATGAACCAGATGAATTACAATGGTGGATAACGGGATTTGATCAGTTGGTTCAGAATGTTAAAGCTGAGGATCTCCAAGCCGTAACTACTATAGATTTTTCGAGCTTTGGAGAAAACAAAGATATAATGTTAGATTCTTTCAGAGAATTTAATGCAGGAGAAGTCGAATGGGATATTCCAGAAAAAGATTCGGGTTCATACATTGTAACTCTGACTTGGTAAGGAGAATATTATGTTAAAATTTAAAAACTTGCTTTGCTGCACAATGTCCGTAATATTGATGTTAAGCCTAATGTCCTGTTCTGTTGTAGAAAAATTGAACAGCCATTATGAAGGTGATCTCGTTATTGATCAGACGGAGAATGTGAGTGTTTCAGAAACAGTAATAAAGGCTTTGGAAAATAACGATGCGGACGCAATCAAAAATCTGTTTTCTGTTCGTGCCAAAGATCTTTGTCCGGATCTGGATGAAGGGATCGGATATATGCTCAGCATATATGAAGGCGAATTTGTTGAAGTTACGCAGAATAATTCAAGCTCAAATAAATATTCGAGCGGTGGTGAAAGATGTATTGTTTCTCCGGTATGCGTTTTTAAAACAACAGAAAACTACTATAAGCTTACTTGGAATGCGTGGACGATAAATGAAAAAGATAAGGAAAAAGAAGGAGTCTACAGCATGAAACTCCAGATTTGGCCGGATGCCGGACTGGATCAGGGAGGTGAAGATCTTTTTGTTGCAGGGGTAGTGTATCCTGCTAATTCCGAGGAAAGTGATATGGCGTTTACTCTTTGGAAAAACATTTATCAGCAAAAAAATCATGACGATCGCATAGAGAGATTTCGTGAGCTGCTTTCTGACAATATGCTGGCTTCAGGCGTAACGGACGATGAAATAGATCGCTTTTTTGATTACTGTCAGCCAATGCGAGAACTTTACGAAGGCTGGACGGAAATTGATGATGGAAATATCACCGTTTATATTACGTCCATGAAAAATGATATTCCGATATGTTTTTGTTTTAGACTTGACAAGGAACAAACGGATAAAATATCTTTTCTAAAATTTGCCAAGATAGACGATGAAAAGACTATCGGTGATTATAATTTATCGGAAGAAAATGCGGGAATTTATTTGCCGGATTAATGGAAGTGATTAATTATGAAAAAACTTATACTATCCGTTTTGCTTTTTTTACTGGTGGTGAGTTCTACAGGCTGTACTATATTAAACGATAGCCAAAGTTCAATAGAAAATGATGATAAATTAATTATCGATCAAACCTCAACGAAAAATACTTCGGATGTTCTGATACAAGCCTTGGAGACCAACGATGCTGAACTTTTTAAAAGCGTTTTTTCAGAGCAGACTTTGAAATTACAGCCTGATATTGATGAAGGTATCAAATACATATTTAATATATTTGAGGGTGACAATTTAGAGATAGTTTATGAAAATCAGTCATCAGAATCTTTTTCTGATTTGCAGGCAAAATGTGTATGGTCGATCTGTGTAATTAAGACTACTGAAAAATGCTATTCATTAACATGGACTGAGTGGGTACAGCAGGAAACTGATCCGTCTGCCCAAGGCGTATACAGCTTGATTTTTGAAGAATGTGAGGAAGATCAGAGAGGAGCAGGCGGCGGAGATCTGCTTGCCGGAATATATTACCCCGGTTGTGAAACCGAGTCTGATATTTTAAACACATTTTTCGGGGCGATGCATAATAAAGACCGAGAAGAGCTTGAAACTATATTTTCCAATGAGTTTCTGGAGGATCCGGAAGCTGTGAAGAATATGGATAAATTTATAGAACGATATACTCCTTCATATTCTAATTTGTTAGCCGCATGGGAGGTCAATGATACTATTTGCATTCAACTAAGGCGTTTCGATGCTTTTATTTGTCTGCATTTTGATAATAAACAGACAGATAAAATATCATCTATTCGAGTATTTGACAGTACAACTGAAGATGAAGAAAGCATATCACGATACGATTTTAACCAAGATGAAATGGGAATTTATTTTCCAGATTAGTCAAATGCGTCTTAATAAGTATCAATCAGAAGCTCACGTATATGTTTATAGCGGAAGCAAATATGAATATCTTGAAGCTAACAGTGCAACCATGATTTATTAAGAAGACGTTGTTGATCAATTGGAAAGGATATGAAACTGTCACGGCTTTCAGCAAGACTGTTTCGTGTTGATGAGCGTGGGTGGCAATTGAAAGGTGGTGAACTTATCTTAGAATAATTAATATATAAAAGACAAATATTGTGAAAAGGAGTTAATAATATGAAAACAACAAACTATCTCGCCGGACTAGCGGCAATAACAATGACATTCACAGGCGTGGCTGCTCCAATATCAGCTTATGCCGATGATATCTCGACGTCTGCAAGCATAGACTATGCAACATATGGCGACTTTGTGTATATCATAAAAGCTGATAAAACAGCCGAGATAGTAGAGTATAACGGCACAGATGAAAACGTTGTTATCCCTGTTGAACTCAATGGGTATACGATAACAGGTATAAGCGGTTGGTCGGGTAAACCTACAAATTCTCACCCTTTGGGTGCCATAACTGGTGCTTTTAAGAACAACAAGACAATTAAAACCGTAGTCATTCCTGATACGGTAAAATATATCGACGATGAAAGCTTTTATGGCTGCACTGCCCTTGAAAGCGTGATGTTTGGCAATGGTGTTGAAGAAATAGGCGATTATGCCTTTGAAAACTGCACTTCACTTTCCAAGGTATACATACCTGTAAGTGTAAAGAAAATAGGCGCTGAGGCTTTTGGTTATACTTTCGGCTCAGAACTTACACTTAATAAAAACTTCTCAATGACCTGCGCTAAGGATAGCGCCGCTGAAAAGTATGCAAAAGAAAATGGTATTACATATGACACATATCAGGTAAAAATTAACGAGCTTGCCGTTTCAGGTATTAAGGACAAAGAGTACACAGGTAAGCCTGTTACACAGAATATAGTTATAAAAAATGGAAATGTCGTCCTTGATGAGGGTACTGACTATACTGTTTCTTATTCCGCAAACACAAAGGTAGGCACTGTTGAAGTCACCATAACAGGAACAGGTTCATATTTCGGCGAGATAAAGTCAAGCTTTGATATACTGCCTGCAAAACAGCAGATACAGAAGCTTGAAACACGCTTCAAAGGCTTTTTCATAGACTGGGCGCAGAAAGGCTCTGCAACAGGATATGAGATAGAATATAGCACAAATGCTGATTTTAAGGACAGCACAGTTAAAAAGCTTACCGCAAACAAGCCTGATACTCTCACCATAAGCGGTCTGACAGCAGGAAATAAATATTATGTTCGTGTACGTTCCTACACAAACGTTGGCGAAAAGGTATACTATGGAGCATGGTCAGACAGCAAAAATGTTACCGCCGCAAAGTATGACATTACAAAGTCAGCTATCTCAGGCATTTCTACAAAGACATACACAGGAAAGAATATCACGCAGAGCGTAAAGGTAAAATACAACGGCAAGACGCTTAAAAGCGGCACAGATTACACAGTTTCATATTCAAACAACAAAAAGGTAGGAACAGCCACAGTAAAGATAACAGGCAAAGGACAATACGGCGGAACTGTCAGCAAGACATTCAAGATAAACCCTGCCAAGCAGAAGATACAGAAGCTCACAGCGAAGTCAAAGGCATTCTTTATTGATTGGGCGCAGAAAGGCTCTGCAACAGGTTATGAGGTGCAGTACGCCACAAACTCTAAGTTTACAGGCGCAAAGAAGCTTGATGTTGCAAACAACAAGACCGACAAAATGACGATTTCAAAGCTTTCGGCAAATAAGAAATACTATGTTAAGGTACGTTCCTATACGCTTGTAAAGGGTACTAAATATTATGGAGAATGGTCGGCTGTTAAGAGTGTGACGACAAAGAAGTAATATGCTTATAAAACCAAAGCCATTTTTTCTTATAATAAATTTTCGCCGACAATACACTATGTAACTGATCCTTCGAACCGCTCGTCATTAAATATGATCCAAAATCTTATGGATTCGTACAAACAGATATCAGGAGCTGATATTGATAGGTTAAAATTAGGACTATTCTAAATAGGATAAGCTGCCACAGATTTTTCTGTAGCAGCTTATTTTTGTTTGTGCTATTTCTTCTTGAGAAGATATCCGTCATCATCATATTTTTTAGCTATATGCTGTGCAGCTTGCCAATCGCCCCATTTGTCTACAGTCTTATCCCAAATTGTCATATATTACAACCTGTTTTCTGAAAAAGTTTACATTTATCAACACGGAAGTTGAAATAGCCGAAATATGGGATCATTCAAAGCATGAACAGTGCCGGCGGAAGATGTCATGATAATGCACGCTGTGAAAGTATGTGGGGAATCTGCACCGCCAACGGCGGGCTGCCTCCGTCAACTCGAAGAAAGCTCTACTATGATCATATCTTTCTCGTTGCATAATTCTTGTTCGAATAAAATGTGTCAAGTGATATTGACAAAACCAGGTAGAACTTGTCCGGCAATTTTAACGCAGTAAACCGCATCATGACAAGTACAAGTCTCTTTCAGTATGGAAACAAAAAGAATATACAAAGAAAAACGCTCCTGTACTGGAAAAGTACAAGAGCGTTGGCAGTAGGTTAAAATCGTTGTATCCCGACGGTAAGTTTCCGTCAGAAACTTCGCTTGACCGTCAGCGACAAGCGTTGTATGAGGAGCGTGAAAAACTCTACGAAGAATACCGCTACCTCAAAAAAGAGTATGCTGATTTAGACAAGGCAAGCCGAACGATTGACGATTACCTTGAAAGTTTGAGGGATGAACCTGAGCGTAGGCGGAAAAAGGGAGAGTTGGAATAACTCTGCAAACTGGAATTTGACGCTCTATTAATGCTATTAAACCCAATCAATAGCATTCTTTACAAGTTTGACAAATGGTTCACAGGTCAGATTTTGGGTATTGTGTGCAGGAACGATACAGCAGATTTTTCCCTTGCCATAGGTGTGAATCCATACAGCAGGCTGAACGCCGTTCTTTGAAACGGTTTCTGCAAGAATCGTTGTATCAGCATTCGGAATCATTTTCATTACATAATGTTCGTCAAAATCAGGGAATGTGAATTTGCCAATGCCTTCAATAATCGGATGTTCTGCTATCGGTTTTACAGTAAGCGGACATTGTTCGGGATGAGTGATAAAGTTACTTCTTACAACATTTGTGAGGATTGCGTGATTTTCTGGGTAATCAGTAAGTGATGCGTGAAACATAATCGTTCCCATACCATTCTGAACATCATTCAGAAATTTCTCCGTCCATTTTTCATCACACCAGATTGGAGTAGGAATCTGATCATTTTCAATAGGATCTTTGAAAGACAAAAACAAATCAAACTGCCCGTTGAAATAATCATTTGGGTTCTTTGTGAATGTTACTTCATAATCTGCGTTAAACAGATAGTCCATCATAGGCTTGATGGAATCATCATGATGCCAGTAATCGTGTACCAAAACAAATACTTTTTTACTCATAAGTTATACGTCCTTTCATCACCATTTTATGGCTACGTTTCTATGAATTCTCGTTTTTTAGATGTGCGTTAAATTCCGATTTGTCAATCTGTTTCATTTGCTTCTTCAGGCTTATAGTTTCGTTCAATATATTCCTCAACAGCCTTAATGAACATCTGATTCATGCTCATGCCCATTTCAGCAGCGATAGCTTTCAGTTTTTCACGCTGTCCCTTTGGAACACGAATTTTGATGTCATCAAGGTGTGTTTTCACATACTTTGCCGTAATCGCTTTTCGTTTTTCGTTATAGTACATAGAAATCAATCCTTTCATATTGTACCCATTACTATAATTATACTATCTTAGAAGCTTTTTGTCAATTCATCTTATAAAAATTGTCCGGATTTTTTCAGAGAACTTTGTACGCATTGCGGCTTGAAAAAACAAGTGCAATGATATATAATAGTATTGTACCCAACACTAAACATGAAAGGAGATTTTCAAAATGATTCAAAAAATAATTCCCATTGCAGCAAGTATTACTTTGATAGGCTCAGCAAGTCTGACAGCCTATGCCGATATGGTTTTGTCAATATCACTTGACACATTTTATTCGAACAAGGATTATGCAACGAGAAAGATATGATCATAGTAGAGCTTTCTTCGGTCTTCCGGAGGCAGCCCACCGTTGGCGGTGCAGATTGTTCCGGAACCTTCGGACAAGATCTCATCAATAATCTGAGTTGTATTATTAAGGTGTTCTTTTCTCTGCTTGCAGATTTTGTCATTCTCTCTTAAATCTGATATCTTTTTATCAAGTTTAGCTATTTCATCAGCCCGACAGGACATTTGTGTCAGAATGTATATTTCTCATTGAATTACGCTCTGCACAGCGATAGTATTTTCTGTAATTTATCGGTGTAACGCCGTACAGCTTTTTGAATCTGCGGCAGAAATAGCCGATGTTCTCAAATCCTGTTTCATGCGCTATGGCACAAACGCTGTTTTCGGTATCAACAAGGAGCTTTGACGCACGTTTCAGTCTGTATTCTACAACGTAATTTATCGGCGATGTGTGCAGGTATATCCTGAAAATATTGAGGACACTGCTTTTGCATATAAGAACTGTTCCTGCAATATCGTCCAGTGTTATCTGACCGCTGTAATTATCATGAATATACTGCATCATTATCTGAAGCTTAGCCTGCGTCTGTGCGGAATGCCCGGACACGGGGCCGCAGTCTGTTATTTGTATGCTTTCATATAACAGGCGCCATAGTTTCAGCAGCAGTTCTACCGTTTCCATTTCAGAAGCCGTGCCAGAACCCTGCACAGCAAATACCGACCTCATTGTTTCGATAATGCTGTGGTGCGCTGTTTCTTCGGCGGAAAAAATCACACATTCGGTAGTTGACTCAATTATCGGTCTGATGTATCTGCTGTATATCAGACTGCCCTGCGGCGCAAGCAGAACAGGTGAAAAAACAATGTTCGGAATGATGGCGCTGTCTTCTGCTTCAAACCTGTGTATCACCTGAGAATTTATAAAGATCCCATCGCCCGAGCTTAGAACATACCTGTTTCCACCCACCAGAAAATCAGCCTTGCCATGCTGTACATAAACAAATTCGACCTCTGGGTGCCAGTGCCAGTCGATACAGTGAAAATCGAAATCCCAGATGTCCTCATAATAGTAACTGAACGGATATTCTTCGCTGCCGTGACTTGCAGTTTCACGTAAGGTTTCGTCCGTTGTGATCCTGTCCTTTTTGATTTCATTTCCCATGTTCTCACCCGATTTACGATATTGTGTAATAAAAATGTGATTTTGTGTATTGAAATGTTACGATATTTACTATATAATCTGATTATATCATTTGTCAAGGAGTTTGTCAATATGGCTGTAAATTACAGAAAAACACTTATATCCTGCTATCTTGGATTCATCACACAGGCAATAGCGGCTAATTTCGCTCCGCTTCTATTTCTCACATTTCACAATGGCTATGGTATTCCGTTTGGAAAAATTGCCCTTATCTCGTCGATATTTTTTGTTACTCAGCTTATCATAGATGTGCTGTGCGCACGTTTCGCCGACAAGATCGGCTATCGGAAATGCGTTATCGGTTCGCAGGTGTTTTCTGCGCTGGGACTTATCGGGCTTGCTTTTCTGCCAGAACTGCTTCCCGATCCGTTTTCAGGAATAATTATAAGCACGGTCATATATGCAATGGGAAGCGGTCTGACCGAGGTACTTGTAAGTCCGATAGTTGAAGCCTGCCCGTTTGAGCACAAAGAAGCTGCAATGAGCCTGCTGCATTCATTCTACTGCTGGGGTTCGGTCGGAGTCATACTCATTTCAACACTGTTTTTTACTGTTTTCGGCATAGAAAACTGGAAGTGGCTCTCTTGTATCTGGGCGATAATTCCACTTGTGAACATATACAATTTTTCAGTATGTCCCATTGAACATCCTGTCGAGAACGGCGAGGGAATGCGTATCCGTGACCTGCTCAGAGTACCGCTGTTCTGGCTTGCGATACTGCTTATGGTTTGTGCGGGAGCCTCGGAGCTTTCAATGGCACAGTGGGCGTCGGCATTTGCAGAATCCGCTCTCGGACTGACTAAATCAGTCGGAGATATTGCAGGACCGTGTATGTTTGCGGTGACGATGGGCATAAGCCGTACACTCTACGGGAAGTACGGCGAAAAGCTCGATCTTATGAAATTCATGATAGGCTCGGCGCTGCTGTGTCTGATCTGTTACATCACTGCATCCCTGTCGGGAATACCTGTAATCGGTCTTCTCGGCTGCATAATGTGCGGATTCTCGGTAGGTATCATGTGGCCCGGTTCTATAAGCATTTGTTCGGGAAAAATACCCACCGGCGGAACTGCAATGTTTGCACTCCTCGCCATGGCTGGTGACCTTGGCGGAGCACTCGGTCCTGCTATTGTAGGAAATATCACCCAGCGTGCAGGCGATGATATGCAGAAAGGTATGCTCGCAGGCTGCGCATTTCCCTTGATACTTATGATATCGCTCCTGCTGCTGAACAGAGCCAGACGCAGGAATAACTGATCGTATCCGGCAGGTTTATGCAAAGCTACAATAGGAAAAAGGCATCATGTATCCGGACATGATGCCTTTTTGTTTTTTTATACGGTGTCAGCGGTCAATTTACGAATTTCATAGAGCCTGTTCTATACTTCTGAACTGCGACGGAGTAATACTCTCGAACCTTTTGAAAATCTTGCAAAAATAACTGCTGTCACAGAAACCTGTTTCTTCAGCTATCTGATCGACAGTTTTCTGTGTTTCCGCCAGAAGCATTTTTGCCGCCTGTATCTTGCGTTTTGTGATATATTCCATCGGTCGGCAGTTCAAGGTCTGCCTGAATAATCTGCACAAATGCTGCGAAGAAACGCCTGCGGCTTTACTTATGGATTCAAGACCGGGCTGTTTCATATAGTTTTCGTCAATATATGCGATCGCCTTTGTCACCGCAGGGGCGATTTGTACACTGCCTTTTCCTTTCGCCGCAAGACGGCTCAATTCAATGAAAAAGCTGTACAGATAGCCCGACGCTCTGAAATTTCCGTCAACCTTGTCAGACAGGAGTGCCTCGTGCATACATCTGAAACAGTGGTCAAGATATGTAATTTCTTCCTTTGAAAGGGGGAAGATTTTTGGCTTGTCAAAGCCGAGTGCTTTAAGCATATCAGGGCAGGACTTTCCTGATGGTTTTATCCAATGCGTATCCCAGGATTCATCCGTTGAATAATACTCATGCGGACAGCCGGCAGGGATAAAGAATGCGGTGTACGGTTTTATTATATGTTTCTCTCCGTTCATTATAAGTACGCCGCTGCCTTTTGTACAATAAAGAGCCTTGGCATAATTGTCGCCTTTGTCGCATTTAACATGATACTGCCATTCGTTCAGCCCTACGCTCACCAAAAAGACGGGAAGACTGCTTTCTTTACTGATTATCGGATAATCGTAGAATTTCAAAATTAATTCACCGCCTGTGCTAAAATCGTTATATCTTAATAATATCATTCATTGACTTGTATGTCAATAAGCGTTATAATCTGGCTATTTCAACTTCCGTGTTGATGTTAACAAGTATTTAACAATCAACTTATGTAAAATGAAATAATTTAGAACGCAATATTTGTTCAGCTATACAAAAATCTTGT
>OHBP01000215.1_pt1 | contig 34091 bp, 21 predicted proteins | sample 1577471 | NCBI WGS metagenome assembly OHBP01 (sample SAMEA3879503, study PRJEB24766) | human gut metagenome | biome: human-associated habitat; feature: feces | place: USA | collected 1985/1987
CGTTGAAGTAGGAATGAAACATAAAGGTTTATAACTTTTTATAAGTTTTCAGTAATGGAAAGTATGATTACAGCAGTGATTTTTGATATGGACGGTGTGATCGCTGATTCAGAATATTTTAATGTCAAAGCAAAACATCTCATCTTAAAACGAGCGGGTATTGAAGTTGACTGGCATTACCATGATAAGTTCTTGGGTACAACACATGAATATATGTGGACAGAGATGAAGAAAGAATTTGAAAGTCTTGATAAAGAAGTTCTATATTATATAGATCAGTGGGTCAAAACCAGAAAAGAGTTGATCGACCAGGAAGGACTAAAGCCGATGCCGGGGGTTGTTGATCTGATCCGTACATTAAAGGAAAAAGGATTTCATCTGGCAGTAGCATCGTCTTCATTGAAAGAAGATATCATGACAAATATGAATACGTTTGGAATTACAGACTGCTTTGAAGCATTTATAAGCGGTTCCGAATGTGAAAACGGAAAGCCGGATCCAGAAATCTTTCAAAAGGCGGCTGAGGCAATTGGACAGAAGGCGGCAAACTGTATCGTGGTCGAAGATTCCGAAGCAGGAGTAAAGGCAGCCAAATCTGCCAAAATGAAATGCATTGGATATGCACCAGAAGGAGCGATCAAACAAGATCTCCATCAGGCAGATACAGTGGTGAAGGAATTTTCAGATAAACTTATAGAATATATTATGGAAAAATAAGTAAAATAAAAAATAGACAGCGTTCTTATGAAAAAGAGCACTGTCTATTTTTTTATAAAAACTTTCTCGTAAAAAGAGAAGATAGGACACAATATTCATTCATGCAATATAAACATCTGGACGACGTTCCGTCAACATTGTATAATAGTCATGCTTCATTTGTTTTGCTATATCGTAGTCATAAGGTTTCTCCCAGTTTGTACTATTAACTAAGAGATCCACTCCTTGAATAGCAAGACTTCTGGAAGCTTCTGGAAAGAATGCGTCATAACAGATAAACAAGCCGATACGACCAATCTTTGTATTAAATACTTTAAATTGATCTCCGGGTGTAAAATAATTTTTCTCGGAATCAAATAAATGAACTTTGCGATAAGTTCCAAGAAGAACACCAGTGTCATCAATGAAAAACTGAGAATTATAAAGGATATCTTCTTCTTTTTCAGCCATTCCATAGACGATATGAACATGAAATTCCTTAGCTAAGGCACTCATCTTTTTTACGGATGTAGAGTTGATCGTGGCAGTTTCTGCCAAGTCTTTAAAATTTTTACCACATTGATAACCAGTAACAGCAAGCTCAGGGAAAATAATGAGTTGAGTATCTGGATGAGATTCCATAGCTTTGCGAAGAAGCGTTTCCATATGAAAAAGATTTTCCTCTTTCTGATTCATTTTTGGATAAGTTTGTATACAAACAACATTACATTTCATAATTTTTTCTCGGTCCTTTCTGAATGCTTTGTGATATATGCTCGTTTGGAACCTTGAACCAGCTAAACAATTCTCGAATTGCAAATACACTGATCACTGCAATTCCAATGGCAAACCATACATAGACAATTAGAATAAATAATTTAATTGTTCAAAATCAAAATGTTCTTTCTCGAATAGAGAGCCGATCATGATAACAACAATCGGAACACAAAGAGAAAATACATTACCTACAAAATAGTTAATATTATCATCAGGAATCATAAAGTAAGCAATGAGTCCACAGATCATACCGATAAAGATAGATGCAACGGCAACTCTTGAGGATACTTTATCCCAGATCAACCCAGCAATAAATGCAGCACATGGGGCGGCCAAAAGTAGTTTGTTGTGTTTTAAAGTGATTCCCACGTTAAGATTTCCTTTCTTAATAAATGCAAAAGGCGCTATAAACATATATCTGTTTACAACGCCTTTGTTTATGACTAGTGTAATATACAAAATCTTTTTATTACAAGGTAAGAGTGAAAAGAAGTGAAGAATTTAATGAAAAAGGCAGATGAGAAACATTTTCAGGTGCTTTTTTCATGTATTTAAAAATAGTTATTGACACGATAAATTCTATGTGGTAATATAAGAAAATGTCTTAATGTGGGTTTGTCTGCCCACACTCTATGTAAAATTAAGAATAAGATTGTAAGAAAGATATAGTAAGATAGAGGGTTTCTTACAGTTGATGTAGTATATAAACCAGGTTTAGATCAAGAGGTGAAAAACGTCCATGGAAAAGAACAGAATACAGCCAATAAAATCAGGTACAGGGATGCGAATCAGCTATGCCAGACAGGATGACGTCCTTGAAGTACCAAATCTGATCGAAATTCAAAAGGATTCCTATGATTGGTTTTTAAGAGAAGGATTAGCAGAGGTATTTGAAGATATCTCCCCAATCGAAGATTACAGCGATCAGTTAAGCTTGGAATTTGTTGACTATCAATTATGTAAAGATGACGTCAAATATTCAATTGAAGAATGTAAAGAAAGAGATGCAACATACGCTGCACCTTTAAAAGTGAAAGTAAGACTTCATAATAAAGAGACTGATGAAATCAAGCAGCATGAGATTTTTATGGGCGATCTTCCTTTAATGACAGCAACAGGAACATTTATCATCAACGGAGCTGAACGTGTTATCGTCAGTCAGTTAGTGCGTTCCCCTGGAATTTATTATGGAATTGCTCATGACAAGATTGGTAAAGAGTTATACTCTTCCACAGTTATTCCAAACCGTGGTGCTTGGCTTGAATATGAAACAGATTCCAATGATGTATTCAATGTACGTGTAGACCGTACAAGAAAAGTGCCTATCACAGTTTTGATCCGTGCATTAGGTATCGGAACAAACGCAGAGATCAAAGAATTATTTGGTGAAGAACCAAAGATCCTTGCAAGTATTGAAAAAGACCCATCTGATAACTATGAAGATGGTCTGTTAGAATTATATAAGAAGATCCGTCCGGGAGAACCATTATCTGTAGATAGTGCGGAAAGCTTGATCAACAGCATGTTCTTCGATCCAAGAAGATATGATCTTGCGAAAGTTGGACGTTACAAATTCAATAAAAAATTAGCATTAAGAAATCGTATCAGTGGATTTATCTTAGCAGAAGATGTTTTAGATCCAACAACTGGAGAAGTATTAGCAGAAGCTGGAACGAATGTGGACATGGAACTTGCAGATAAGATCCAGAACGCAGCCGTAGCAAGTGTTATGATCCAGACAGAAGAAGGTGCTACAAAAGTACTTTCCAACATGGAAGTAAATCTTGCTGAATATGTAGATTTCAATCCAGAAGAGATCGGTGTTCATGAAGATGTTTTCTATCCTGTATTAGAGAAGATCTTAGAAGAAGGATATGAAGGAGAAGAATTAAAAGAAGCTCTGAAGAAAAATATTCATGAATTGATTCCAAAACATATTACAAAAGAAGATATCTTAGCATCCATCAACTACAATATCCATTTAGAGTATGGAATTGGACATGATGATGATATTGACCACTTAGGAAACCGTCGTATCCGTGCTGTAGGTGAACTGCTTCAGAACCAGTATCGTATCGGTCTTTCAAGATTGGAAAGAGTTGTTCGTGAAAGAATGACAACTCAGGATATTGAATCTATCTCACCACAGTCATTGATCAATATCAAACCAGTAACAGCAGCAGTGAAAGAGTTCTTTGGAAGTTCTCAGTTATCTCAGTTCATGGACCACAACAACCCACTGTCTGAGTTGACACATAAGAGACGTTTATCTGCATTAGGACCAGGTGGTCTGTCTCGTGATCGTGCCGGATTCGAAGTCCGTGACGTACATTATACACATTACGGAAGAATGTGTCCGATCGAGACACCTGAAGGACCTAACATCGGTCTGATTAACTCTCTTGCTACTTATGCGAGAATTAACGAGTATGGATTTATCGAAGCTCCATATCGTGTACTGGATAAATCAGATCCTGAGAATCCAGTTGTTACAGACAAAGTTGTTTATTTAACAGCTGATGAAGAAGATAATTATGTAGTAGCACAGGCGAACGAACCTGTTGACGAAGATGGACATTTCGTAAATACTCATGTATCTGGACGTTTCCGTGAGGATACATCAGAATTTGATAAAGTAAACCTTGACTTAATGGACGTATCTCCAAAGATGGTATTCTCAGTAGCTACATCCATGATTCCTTTCCTGGAGAACGATGATGCCAACCGTGCGCTGATGGGATCCAACATGCAGCGTCAGGCAGTACCACTTCTTTCTACAGAAGCTCCTGTTGTTGGAACAGGTATGGAATCCAAGGCTGCATATGACTCTGGAGTCTGCATCACAGCAAGAAATGGCGGAGTCGTAGAAAGATCTACAAGTACAAAGATCGTAGTTCGTAATGATGACGGTCAGAGAGATGAGTACAATGTTATCAAGTTTGCACGAAGCAACCAGGGTAACTGTATGAATCAGCGTCCGATCGTATTTGTAGGAGACAGAGTAGAAAAGGGAGACATCTTAGCAGACGGTGCTTCAACAAGCAACGGAGAGATGGCTCTTGGTAAGAACCCATTGATCGGTTTCATGACATGGGAAGGATATAACTACGAGGATGCGGTACTGTTAAGTGAGCGTCTGGTACAGGATGACGTTTACACATCTGTTCATATCGAAGAATATGAAGCAGAAGCCAGAGATACTAAGCTTGGTCAGGAAGAGATCACAAGAGATCTTGCAGGATTAAGTGAAGATGTCTTAAAAGACTTAGATGATAACGGTATCATCCGTATCGGTGCAGAAGTACGTGCCGGTGACATCCTGGTAGGAAAAGTTACTCCTAAGGGAGAAACAGAATTAACAGCTGAAGAGAGACTGTTACGTGCGATCTTCGGTGAGAAAGCAAGAGAAGTCCGTGATACATCTTTAAGAGTGCCACATGGTGCTTACGGAGTTGTTATGGATACGAAGATCTTCACAAGAGAGAATGGAGACGAACTTCCTCCTGGAGTAAACAAGAGCGTTCGTGTATACATTGCTCAGAAGAGAAAGATTTCTGTAGGAGATAAGATGGCTGGTCGACATGGTAACAAGGGTGTAATTTCCCGTATTCTGCCAGTAGAAGATATGCCATACTTACCAAACGGACGTCCATTAGATATCGTACTGAACCCATTAGGTGTGCCTTCACGTATGAATATCGGACAGGTGTTAGAGATCCATCTGTCCTTAGCAGCAAAAGTTCTTGGATTTAATGTTGCTACACCAGTATTCAATGGTGCAGACGAGAACGATATCGCAGATACATTAAGAATGGCAAATGACTATGCCAATACATCATGGGAAGAATTTGACGCGAAATGGCGTGATAAAGTTAACGATGATGTAATGGATTACTTATATGAAAACAGAGACCATAGAAAAGAATGGCAGGGTGTACCAATTGATACAACTGGTAAAGTAAGATTAAGAGACGGTCGTACAGGAGAAGAATTTGACAGCCCTGTAACAATCGGATTCATGCATTACCTGAAACTGCATCATCTGGTAGATGACAAGATCCATGCACGTTCTACTGGTCCTTACTCATTAGTAACTCAGCAGCCACTGGGTGGTAAAGCTCAGTTCGGTGGACAGCGTTTCGGAGAGATGGAGGTATGGGCACTGGAAGCTTATGGTGCAGCATACACACTTCAGGAGATCCTGACATTCAAGTCCGATGACGTTGTAGGTCGTGTGAAAGCATACGAAGCGATCATCAAAGGTGATAACATCCCTGAACCAGGTGTTCCAGAATCTTTCAAAGTATTATTAAAAGAATTCCAGTCACTGGCATTAGATGTTAAAATTCTTGACGAGAACGCTGAAGAAGTTGAATTAAGAGAAGATGTTGATGGTGGAGATGCAAATCAGGATCTTGCACCAATGATCGAAGGAGACGGTGTCTTCAACAATTATGAAGAAAGCGAATCTGAACTCGGTGCTTTAGGATATAAACACGGAGACTTATCAGAAGGTGAAGATAACACAATCATGTAGATTGGCGAGCAATTTAGGAAGGAGCAGCCTTAAATGATGGAATCAAGCAATGAATATCAAAGCAATAAAATTTCATTTGATGCAATTAAGATCGGGTTGGCTTCCCCAGAAAAGATCCGTGAGTGGTCTAGAGGAGAAGTAAAGAAACCTGAGACGATCAACTATCGAACATTAAAACCTGAAAAAGACGGGCTTTTCTGTGAGAAGATCTTCGGGCCTACAAAGGACTGGGAGTGTCACTGCGGAAAGTACAAAAAAGTTCGCTATAAAGGTGTTGTCTGCGACCGATGCGGTGTTGAAGTGACAAAAGCAAGTGTCCGTCGTGAAAGAATGGGACATATCGAATTAGCAGCTCCAGTATCTCATATCTGGTATTTTAAAGGAATTCCTAGCCGTATGGGTCTGATTCTTGATATTTCACCAAGAACACTGGAAAAGGTTTTATATTTCGCATGCTATATCGTTTTAGATGCTGGAGATACAGATCTTGCATATAAACAGGTATTAACTGAAAAAGAATATAGAGAAGCGTATGAAAAATACGGAGATACATTCCGCGTAGGAATGGGTGCTGAAGCAGTGAAAGAACTGCTTCAGGCCATTGATCTGGAAGCAGAAGCAAAATCCTTACAGGATGAGTTCAAAACTGCTACAGGTCAGAAAAGAGCCAGAATCGTTAAGAGACTGGAAGTTGTAGAAGCATTCTGCAACTCAGAGAATAAACCAGAATGGATGATCCTGGATGCAGTTCCAGTCATCCCTCCAGATATCCGTCCAATGGTTCAGTTAGATGGTGGACGTTTTGCTACATCTGACTTAAATGACCTTTACAGACGTATCATCAACAGAAATAACCGTCTGAAGAGATTATTAGAACTTGGAGCGCCAGATATCATCGTAAGAAACGAAAAGAGAATGTTACAGGAAGCAGTTGATGCCCTGATCGATAATGGTAGACGTGGACGTCCAGTTACAGGACCAGGAAACCGTGCATTAAAATCATTATCAGACATGTTAAAAGGTAAACAGGGACGTTTCCGTCAGAACCTGTTAGGAAAACGTGTAGACTACTCTGGACGTTCCGTTATCGTAGTAGGACCAGACTTAAAGATCTTCCAGTGTGGTCTTCCAAAAGAAATGGCGATCGAATTATTCAAGCCATTCGTTATGAAAGAATTAGTTGAGCGTAAATTAGCTCACAACATTAAATCAGCAAAGAAAATGGTTGAAAAACTTCAGCCAGAAGTATGGGATGTCTTAGAAGACGTCATTAAAGAACATCCGGTTATGTTAAACCGTGCACCGACACTGCATAGACTGGGAATTCAGGCATTTGAGCCTATCCTGGTAGAAGGTAAAGCGATCCGTCTGCATCCACTGGTATGTACAGCATACAATGCCGATTTCGATGGTGACCAGATGGCTGTCCATCTTCCATTATCTGTGGAAGCACAGGCAGAGTGTAGATTCCTTCTGTTATCACCAAACAACCTGTTAAAACCATCTGATGGTGGTCCAGTAGCTGTTCCTTCTCAGGATATGGTACTTGGTATCTACTATCTGACATTAGAGAAAGATGGAGACAAAGGTGAAGGTAAATACTTCAAATCTGAGAACGAAGCATACTTAGCTTATGAAAATAAGGTGATTACACTTCATTCTAAGATTAAAGTAAGACGTACAGGTGTAGACAAAGACGGAAATCCTATTTCTCAGATTGTAGATTGTACACTTGGACGTATCCTGTTTAATGAGATCATCTTACAGGATTTAGGATTTGTAGACAGAAGCAAACCAGAGAATGCTTTAGCATATGAGATTGATTTCCACGTAGGAAAGAAACAGTTAAAACAGATCCTTGATAAATGTATCAACATTCATGGAGCAACAAAGACTGCAGAAGTCTTAGATGATATCAAAGCGATCGGATACAAATTCTCTACAAGAGGAGCCTTAACAGTATCCATTTCCGATATGACAGTGCCACCTGAGAAACCTCAGATCTTAGGAGATGCACAGAAACAGGTAGAATTCATTACAGAACAGTATAAACGTGGTCTGATGACAGAAGAAGAACGTTATAAAGCGGTTGTTAAGACATGGTTCGACGCCGATGACGTTTTAACAGATAAACTGATCACAGGATTAGACCGATTAAATAACATCTTCATGATGGCCGATTCCGGAGCCCGTGGTTCTAACCAGCAGATCAAACAGTTAGCAGGTATGCGTGGACTGATGGCCGATACATCAGGACGTACGATCGAATTACCGATCAAGTCTAACTTCCGTGAAGGTCTTGACGTACTGGAATACTTCATTTCAGCGCATGGAGCTCGTAAAGGTCTGTCCGATACAGCCCTTCGTACAGCCGATTCAGGATACTTAACACGTCGTCTGGTAGACGTATCACAGGATCTGATCATTCGTGAACAGGACTGCTGTGAAGGTACAGGAGAAGAAATTCCAGGAATGTATGTAGAAGCATTCATGGATGGACAGGAAGTTATCGAAAGCTTAGAAGAACGTATCACAGGAAGATACGCAGCAGAAGAGCTTGTGAATAAAGAAACTGGAGAAGTCATTGTAAAAGCAAACCACATGATCACACCAAAACGTGCGAAAGCCGTTTGTGATGCAGGATATACATCTGTTAAGATCCGTACGATGTTAACATGTAAATCCGGAGTTGGAGCTTGTGCGAAGTGTTATGGATCCAACATGGCAACAGGTCAGGCCGTACAGGTTGGAGAAGCTGTCGGAATCATCGCAGCACAGTCAATCGGTGAGCCAGGTACACAGCTTACAATGAGAACATTCCATGCCGGTGGAGTAGCCGGTGATGATATCACACAGGGTCTTCCTCGTGTCGAAGAGTTATTTGAAGCACGTAAACCAAAAGGACTTGCGATCATCGCAGAATTTGGTGGAGAAGTGCAGTTAAAAGATACAAAGAAGAAACGTGAAGTCATCATCACAAACAGAGAAACTGGCGATGTGAAGACATATCTGATCCCTTACGGATCTCGTCTGAAAGTACAGGAAGGACAGATCCTTGAAGCCGGAGATGAACTTACAGAAGGTTCTATCAACCCTCACGATTTATTAAGAATCAAGGGAATCCGTGCAGTACAGGATTACATGATCCGCGAAGTACAGAGAGTATACCGTTTACAGGGTGTAGATATCAACGACAAGCACGTTGAGGTTATCGTACGTCAGATGCTTAAGAAAGTACGTATCGAAGACGGTGGAGACACAGGATACTTACCAGGAGCAATGGTTGATGTATTAGAACTTGAGAAGAGAAACAAAGAGATGGAAGAACAGGGTCTTCAGACTGCAACAGCAGATCAGATCATGCTTGGTATCACAAAAGCATCTCTGGCAACAGATTCCTTCTTATCAGCAGCTTCTTTCCAGGAGACAACAAAAGTTCTTACAGATGCAGCAATCAAAGGAAAAGTCGATCCATTAGTAGGATTAAAAGAAAACGTAATCCTTGGTAAATTGATTCCAGCCGGAACAGGTATGAGACGTTACAGAGATGTCAAGATCAGCACAGACGAAAATGATTTCACGATCGGAGATGAAATCGATTTCGATGATGAAGAATTTGATATTGAAGAATAATTTGAATTTTTAGTTGGCCAACTGAAGGCTTTGAGTATATGATAAAAAATAAATAAAAAACCACAAACGCAGCGGTGGAATTTTTGCTCATATTTTGAACAAATCGCTTATCCGCCCAATTTCCTACGATAACTCGCTCTGAAGTTTATCTAAGACAAGAGTCTTTGAAGCTCAGACAATCGTCCAATTGGGCTGCGAATTTATTCAAAATATGGCAAAATTCCAATGCTGCGTTTGTGGTTTTTTATTTATTTTTTATCATATACCAGAAGTCTATAGTGTGGATAGTAACAATATTTTGAATTATTGAAGATGCGTGTGTAAAGAACTTTTATCTTCCGCCTGTCAGCACCAAGAGCGAAAGCGCGTCGCAGACAGATAACCATTTTTATAATATTCCACCAACTTCAGTCTATCAAACTATAATCTGTTTATTGTATGTAAAATTCTTAAGAAATCTGAAAAAACTATTTAATTGACAAAGTAAACAGATATTGATATAATAAAATCAACAAATAAAAGATAAGTTTTAAAAGAAAGGAGAATCGCCCAAGTTGCTCCATAAGGCTAACGGAAAGACCTTTAAAACCGGCAGCTGATGGATCAGAAGTATTAAGATGATTGGGAATCATGAGACTGACTCAACAGGATATTATGATCTCGGGAGAGAACATAAGAGTCCTAGAAGCGGAAAGAACGGTAAAGGAGTCAACCTCATAAAAATAATACGAAGAATAGAGAGAATGAACAAGATCTTAAGATAAGATCAGAAGATGATCAAAGAAAAAGAATCCAAACAAGAAAGATTCCAAGAGACGAGGAATCAAAACAAGAAAGATTCAGATAAGAGATCAACAAACATTCGATCAGCTGACCGGTGGAGCATTTAAAAAATTTGTAACTGGTAACTAAAGCAAAGTGTAACCCGTTAACAAAATAATTTGGAACTTATTAACTGAATATTTTCTCAAGAATAAGAGATTGATTTTTATATATTAAGAAAATGGCGTAAAGAAGCCATATAACAAAGAAATCGAAACATTGAGATCAAGAAAAGAAATCAGAATAGAAGCTGTCAGGGTCGATATCAGAGATGTGACGAGAAAGCATTTCTGAAGACAGTGGGATAAGAAAAGATTTCGAATAAGATCCATAGAATGAGATTTCCAAAAAGATAAAAATATATAGAAATTAATAAAAATCTTGGGAAAAGGTCTTGACAAAGGCATGCAGGCATTTTATAATAGCCTAGCATGCCTTTTTGGGGAGCAAAACCAAGAAGTGCATGTATAGTCACAAGGTGAATTTAAGTAACCACAGTAGAAAACATGTATGGAGGTGAAATCAATGCCAACTTTTAACCAATTAGTTAGAAAAGGGAGAAAAACATCTGTAAAGAAATCTACAGCACCAGCACTTCAGAAAGGATTTAATTCTTTAAAGAAGAAAGCTACAGACACAAGCTCACCACAGAAGAGAGGTGTATGTACAGCTGTTAAAACTGCAACTCCTAAAAAGCCTAACTCTGCTTTACGTAAGATCGCCAGAGTTCGTCTTTCTAACGGAATCGAAGTAACAAGTTATATCCCAGGTGAAGGACATAACTTACAGGAACATAGTGTTGTTCTGATTCGTGGTGGTCGTGTTAAGGACTTACCAGGTACTCGTTACCATATCGTTAGAGGTACACTTGATACAGCAGGTGTAGCTAACAGAATGCAGGCTCGTTCCAAATATGGAGCTAAAAGACCTAAGAAAAAATAAAACAAAACTAAATTGGTACAAAGCAGCGTGATTAAACGCTACCTTGTATAGTTGTGCCGGAACTTTATTGTTTCCTACAAAGGTTACAGGAGATATAAAAGTCCTGCACGAACATGCAATAACTAAGTATGAGTACCGATGAATTAATGATTATTAAGGAGGGAAGAACCGTGCCACGTAAAGGACATATTGCGAAAAGAGACGTATTAGCAGATCCTATTTACAACAATAAGGTTGTGACAAAATTAATCAACAACATTATGTTAGATGGTAAAAAAGGAGTTGCTCAGAAAATCGTATACGGAGCATTTGCCCGTATCGAAGAAGAAGCTGGAAAACCAGCTTTAGAAGTATTCGAAGAAGCTATGAACAACATCATGCCAGTTCTTGAAGTAAAAGCTAGACGTATCGGTGGAGCAACATATCAGGTGCCTATCGACGTTAGACCAGACAGAAGACAGGCATTAGCGCTTCGTTGGATCACAACTTTCTCACGTAAAAGAGGAGAAAGAACAATGGAAGAACGTCTTGCAAAAGAACTTCTTGACGCTTCCAACAATACAGGAGCATCTGTAAAGAAAAAAGAAGATATGCACAAGATGGCAGAAGCAAACAAAGCATTCGCACATTACAGATTCTAATTTCAAGAATCTGTTCTGGCGTCTTGCCAGATATGCTTCTATGTTAAAACTTATAGGAGGAAAAAATCTTGGCTGGAAGAGAATATCCATTAGAGAGAACCAGAAATATCGGAATCATGGCTCATATTGATGCTGGTAAAACAACAACAACAGAGCGTATCCTTTATTATACTGGTGTAAACTATAAAATCGGTGATACTCATGATGGTACTGCTACTATGGACTGGATGGAGCAGGAACAGGAAAGAGGTATCACAATCACTTCTGCAGCTACAACATGTCATTGGACACTGCAGGATCATTGCAAGCCTAAAAAAGGTGCTTTAGAGCATCGTATCAATATCATTGATACTCCAGGTCACGTTGACTTCACAGTTGAAGTAGAACGTTCCCTGCGTGTACTTGATGGATCAGTAGCAGTCTTCTGTGCAAAGGGTGGAGTAGAACCTCAGTCTGAAAACGTATGGAGACAGGCTGATACTTATAACGTACCTAGAATGGCATTCATCAACAAGATGGATATCTTAGGTGCGAACTTCTACGGAGCAGTTGATCAGATGAAAGATCGTCTGGGAGCTAACGTAGTAGTACTTCAGTTACCTATCGGTAAAGAAGACGACTTCAAAGGAATCATCGACTTATTCGAGATGGAAGCTTACATCTACAATGATGACAAAGGTGAAGACATCTCTATCGTTGAAATCCCAGAAGATATGAAAGAAGACGCTGAACTTTATCATACAGAATTAGTTGAAAAGATCTGTGAATTAGATGACGATCTGATGATGGAATATCTGGAAGGTGAAGAACCAAGCGTTGATGCATTAAAAGCTGCATTAAGAAAAGGAACATGCGAATGTAAAGCAGTTCCAGTATGCTGTGGTACAGCATATAGAAATAAAGGTGTTCAGAAATTACTGGATGCTATTATCGAATTTATGCCAGCTCCAACAGACATCCCAGCTATCAAAGGTGTCGATGAAGATGGTAACGAAGTTGAAAGACATTCATCTGATGATGAACCATTCTCAGCTTTAGCATTTAAGATCATGACAGACCCATTCGTAGGTAAACTTGCATTCTTCCGTGTTTACTCTGGAACATGCAAATCAGGATCTTACGTATTAAATGCAACAAAGAACAAAAAAGAGCGTGTTGGACGTATCTTACAGATGCATGCTAACAAACGTGAAGAATTAGATATCGTATATTCAGGAGATATCGCAGCTGCAGTAGGTTTCAAATCTACAACAACTGGTGATACAATCTGTGATGAACAGCATCCTGTAATTCTGGAATCCATGGAATTCCCAGAACCAGTTATCGACGTAGCGATCGAGCCTAAAACTAAAGGTGATCAGGGTAAAATGTCTGAAGCACTTGCAAAACTGGCTGAAGAAGATCCTACATTCAGAGCTCATACAGATCAGGAAACAGGACAGACAATCATTTCCGGAATGGGTGAACTTCATCTGGAAATCATCGTTGACCGTCTGCTTCGTGAATTCAAAGTAGAAGCTAACGTTGGTGCTCCTCAGGTAGCATACAAAGAAACATTTACAAAAGCCGTTGACGTTGACAGCAAATACGCTAAACAGTCTGGTGGTCGTGGTCAGTATGGTCACTGTAAAGTTCACTTTGAGCCAATGGATGCCAACGGAGAAGAACTGTTCAAATTCGAATCTACAGTTGTTGGTGGATCTATTCCTAAAGAATACATCCCAGCAGTTGGAGAAGGTATCGAAGAAGCAGCTCAGTCTGGTATCTTAGGAGGATTCCCAGTACTTGGTGTGAAAGCTACAGTATATGATGGATCTTACCATGATGTCGATTCTAGTGAAATGGCCTTCCACATTGCCGGATCTATGGCATTTAAAGAGGCTATGCAGAAAGCCGGAGCTATCCTGCTTGAGCCAATCATGAGAGTCGAAGTTACAATGCCTGAAGAATACATGGGAGACGTTATCGGAGATATCAACTCTCGTCGTGGACGTATCGAAGGTATGGATGATATCGCGAGCGGTAAGATGGTTCGTGCATTCGTTCCATTATCTGAAATGTTCGGATATTCTACAGACTTACGTTCTAGAACTCAGGGACGTGGTAACTACTCTATGTTCTTTGAAAAATACGAACCAGTACCAAAGAACGTACAGGAAAAAGTACTTGCTGATAAGTAAGAAAAATTAATATATAAATATTTCGGGGCTATTTTGTCAAAATAGTCTTGAAATATTTGTTTAAATGAAATATAATCAAATTTAGGACAGCCCTTAGCCGGGGCACTATATTTTGAAGTTTAGAGATCATTATTGTAATTGCCCCAACGGGCCTAATAAGGAGGACATTTAAAATGGCTAAAGAAAAGTTTGAGAGAAGCAAACCTCATTGCAACATTGGTACTATCGGACACGTAGACCACGGTAAAACTACTTTAACAGCTGCAATCACAAAAACTCTTTCTGCACGTGTAGCAGGAAACGCAGCAGTAGATTTTGAAAATATCGATAAAGCTCCAGAAGAAAGAGAACGTGGAATCACAATCTCTACAGCTCACGTTGAGTATGAAACAGAAAAACGTCACTACGCTCACGTAGACTGCCCAGGCCATGCCGATTATGTAAAAAACATGATCACTGGTGCTGCTCAGATGGACGGAGCTATCTTAGTAGTAGCTGCAACTGATGGTGTAATGGCTCAGACAAAAGAACATATCCTGTTATCTCGTCAGGTAGGTGTTCCTTACATCGTAGTATTCATGAACAAATGTGACATGGTTGACGATGAAGAATTATTAGAATTAGTAGAAATGGAAATTCGTGAATTATTAAATGAATACGAATTCCCAGGAGATGACATTCCTGTAATCCAGGGATCTGCTTTAAAAGCTCTTGAAGATCCTAACGGAGAATGGGGAGATAAGATCATGGAATTAATGGATGCTGTTGACAGCTACATTCCAGATCCACAGCGTGACACAGACAAACCTTTCTTAATGCCAGTCGAAGACGTATTCTCTATCACAGGACGTGGTACAGTAGCAACTGGTAGAGTAGAAAGTGGTGTTCTTCACGTATCTGACGAAGTTGAAATCGTTGGTATCAAAGAAGAAACAAGAAAAGTTGTTGTAACTGGTGTAGAAATGTTCCGTAAACTGTTAGACGAAGCTCAGGCTGGAGATAACATTGGTGCATTATTACGTGGTGTTCAGAGAGACGAAATCGAAAGAGGACAGGTTCTTTGCCAGCCAGGTTCAATCACATGCCATACAAAATTCACAGCTCAGGTATACGTTTTAACAAAAGATGAAGGTGGACGTCATACTCCATTCTTCAACAACTATCGTCCACAGTTCTACTTCAGAACAACAGACGTTACAGGTGTTATCGAATTACCAGAAGGAACAGAAATGTGCATGCCTGGTGACAACGTAGAAATGACTATCGAATTAATTCACCCAATCGCTATGGCTCAGGGATTATCTTTCGCTATCCGTGAAGGTGGACGTACTGTGGGATCAGGACGTGTTGCTACAATCATCGAGTAATACAATCTGAATATAGATTTGTTATCGCAAGATAACGTTGTGTTCAAACGTAAGATACCCGTAGAACTTCGGTTCTACGGGTTTTTCTTTTGCCTGGAAATAGCATTGTCGAATTGCCTAGTTTCTGGATTGATTTATGATGCAGTCAAACATATTTGCAAGAAAGGACTTGATTCGATGAGAAAAGAATATATATTAATATTTGGTCTGGGAGTATGCGATGGTGAAGTGTAATGGTTGCACGGTTTAACATACTAAGCAGACTCCCACCCAGACCACCAAGAACTCAGAGCTCATAAGGGCTCTTTTTCTTTTGCAAAAATCATGTCAGATCATATGTCTTGATGAATTACCTTCAGTGCCCTTCTTAACGATGGTATGACAACCTATCGTAGTTCCTATAGCACGCAGTTTCCATTCTTCTTGGGTAGCGTTCAGCTTATCCAGTTCTTCTTGTCTTTTATTTTCATCTTCAATAGCTGGGAAGAATCATGGCGCAGGAAAACCTGCCGTCGCTGATCACACTTGAAAAAATATGTACAGCATTAGGCGTGACATTATTACAGTTTTTTCAGGAAGGTAATTCAGAGAATCTGACAGAAGAGCAGAAAGAAGTTTTAAAGATATGGAACGATCTGAGTACAAATGAGCAGGAAATAGTGATGTCAATGCTGCGTGGACTTCAGAAGTAGAAGAACAGTTCGAGTATATGTATCGGCTGTTCTTTTTTTGCTTTTAGGCGTTAAAACGGTAATGTTTTTCTTGTACATAGTCGAGCATTAGAGTATAATAAAATCAGTTTTTTTCATATGTTTAAAAGTTATAATAAGAAAAACGGCAAAACAGATGAAAGTCTGCGACGCAAAGCTATAGGGCCTGTAAAATGGTAGCCAGTTGCCACGTTAAAGATGCATTGTCTGCAATGACAATGCTTTTTTCATTTTTGGAGATTAAAAAGAAACTAAAACAGGCAATAATTGGTGGCTGCTAAAATATAAAAATGAAGCAGATAAAAACGCAGGTATAAAGGAAATCGGTTTGGTTGTTCTGGTGAATATAGGCATTCGTGCGGATAGCAGTCAAAGGGATTTGATAAGGTCAAGAGATGAATTAAACGCAGTAACGTATGCAGATCATAGGAAGGCTGATATCGTGAGGGGAATTGATATTACAAATACTTTTGAACAAATTGTTATTAGTGAAAACGGAAAAATTTCCATGTTCTCGAAAGTTGCGGAGAATATGATGGCAGATTATATCCAGAGTATTCAGATTGCACCAGACGGCGTAGTGACTGAGATTTATTCGGAAGACGGAAATGAGGATGGAATAGCAATGAAAAGTTATATAGACTATGGGGCTACGGTTTACTGATTGTTTTGCTTTTAACTGGATTTGTTTTTATGATTATGTTACTGCACAGGACACAGGAATCGGAAAAAACAGTAGTGGAATTAAATAAAAAACTGCAGAAAGCATTGGAGCAGGCGAAAACAGCCAGTGTTGAAAAATCTAATTTTTTGTTTAATATGTCACATGATATACGAACTCCTATGAATGCTCATGTTTCAAAACCAGTTGAGATGAAGGTACTGGAAAAGACAATCAGAAGCATAAAATCCGGCGGGGGCACCGAAGTGCAGGTTATTGAAGAGTGATAAATGGATTTGATGCGGCAGTGCAATTTTATGAAATCAGGAGGTTGACAGGAAGATGTATAGAGAAATATATTTGACAGATAGACAGACAGGAGATTTAATATGATTTCGAGAGCAAAGAAATATGTGGCAGTGTTACTGGTTTTTGTATGCGTGTGTATGATATTTTCTCCCCAGACTGCATATGCAGCCGAGGACAGTTCGCAGCATGAAACTGTCAAAGTCGGTTTCTTTGCCATGGATGGATACCATATGATGGATGAAGAGGGGAACCGTAGCGGTTATGGCTATGATTTCCTTCGGTTGATGGCTCGTTATTGGGATGTAGATTACGAATATGTCGGATACGATCAGAGCTGGGATGATATGCAGCAGATGCTTGAAGATGGCGAGATTGACATGGTAACATCTGCCCGCAAAACACCGGACAGAGAAGAAAAGTTTGATTTTTCACGTCCGATCGGAACCAATTATGGGATGCTGACCGTCCGCAGTGACAACAGCACGATTGTGGACGGCAATTACAGCACTTACAACGGTATGCGTGTGGCGCTTTTGAACGGAAACACCCGGAATGAAGAGTTTGCGGATTTTGCAGACGACAAAGGATTTACATATGTTCCATCTTATTTTGATACGACCGCAGAGATGGAGGAAGCCCTTCAGAGCGAAAAAGTTGATGCGATTGTTACCAGTTCTCTGAGAAAAACAAACAATGAGCGAATCGCGGATAAATTTGGCAGCAGCGATTTCTATGTCATTGTTAAAAAGGGCAATACAGAATTGCTGAATGAGATCAATTATGCGATCGATCAGATGAATGCGGTTGAGGGTGACTGGAAAACGACGCTTTACAATAAAAATTATGAAAGTATAGAAACTAAGAATCTGGAATATACGGAGCAAGAAAAAAGTATTATTGCACAATATTCCAAGGATAACCCAATTCGTGTTCTGTGTGATCCGACCCGTTATCCATATTCTTATAATGAAAATGGTGAGATGAAGGGGATTATCCCGGATTACTTCCGGAAAATTGCAGACTATGCCGGGATTTCCTATGAGTTTCTTACACCTGCCACCAGAGATGAGTATATTGCTTATCAGAAAAATAAGGAAGCCACAGATATGAGTATCGATGCACGCCTAGAAACAGATAACTATGCTGAGACGAAAAAATGGGGGATTACTGCACCTTTCATTACAATGCAGCTGGCAAGGGTGACACGGCGTGACTTTGATGGAGAAATCAATGTTGTTGCTACGGTTGATCAGACAGCATCAAATTCAATTGCAGATGCAATGGCACCCGGTGCAAAAAAGCTGATGTGCAGTACCCGGCAGAAAATGATGGAAGCTGTCTGTAAGGGTAAAGCCGATGCTGCCTTCGTCTACTATTACATGGCACAGGCGTTTGTGAATAGTGACACTACGGGTACCATGACATATACGCTGCTGGAACAGCCTACGTTCACCTACCGCATGGTAGTTTCGTCAACAGAGAACCATGCGCTGGCTGGTATTCTGACGAAAGCAATGTATGCCATGCCCCAAAATCTTGTCGAAGATCTAGCAGCACAGTATACCACATGCAAAGCAGAAGAGCTGACATTGGTTGACTGGATCCGTCTACATCCTGTTGTTACTGTTTGGGTCCTTCTTATTTTCGGATGGCTGCTGACTACTATGGCTGTGATAGCAACGCGTCTCAGTGCAAGAAAAAAAGCTCAGAAGGCAGCCCAGGAGAAGGCTGAGAAAATGGCGGAACTGGCAGAGTATGCGCAGGCTGCAAACAAGGCAAAAACAGCATTTCTGTCACATATGTCCCATGATATGAGAACACCGATGAATGCAATCATGGGATTTACCGGTATTGCAATGAAAAATAATCCGTCAGACGAAGTGAAAAATTGTCTGGAAAAGATTGATGAAAGTTCAGAGTATTTACTGTCGCTGATCAATGATGTATTAGATATGACTCGCGTGGAAAGTGGAAAAGTGAAATACAATCCGGTACCGGCAGATTTGAAAAGTATCACAGATTCTGCACTGGATATTACAAAAGGCTTTCTTACGAACAGGGATATCAGCTTTAAGATCCAGCGTGAAGAAGCAAAGATCCCAAATGTACTTGTGGATCCTGTACGTCTGCGAGATGTGCTGGTTAATATTCTGAGCAATGCCGTGAAGTTCACTCCGGATGGAGGGACGATTACATTTGAAGCCCGGTGTCAGGAAAAGGGCGGGGATGGATATATAAATATGCATTATCGCATTTCGGATACTGGTATTGGCATGAGTGAGAAATTTACAAAAGAAGTTTTTGAGAAATTTGCACAGGAAGATTCCGATGTGAGAACGCAGTACCATGGAGCTGGACTGGGGATGGCTATCGTAAAGAAGTATGTAGATATGATGGGTGGAACTATTTCCGTGCAAAGCAAAAAGCATGAGGGAACCACTTTTACTGTGGATATTCCTCTGGAAATTACAGATAAGGAATGTAATAATTCAGACACAGGTTTTTCTGAAAAGGTAAATCTTACAGGTGTGAAAGTCCTTCTTGCAGAGGATAATGAGCTGAATGCAGAAATTGCGACCGTGCAGCTGGAAGAGTTTGGAATGAATGTAGAAAGAGCTGTAGATGGAAAGAATGCTGTTGAGATTTTCAGAAATCATCCGGAAGGCACATTTGATGTAATCCTGATGGATATCATGATGCCTGAAATGAAGGGTTATGAAGCGGCAAAAGCAATCAGGGCGATGAATGACAGACCGGATGGAAAAAACATTCCTATTATAGCAATGACAGCCAATTCATTTGCTGAAGATGTTCAGGCATCACTGGATGCAGGAATGAATGCACATTTGTCAAAGCCGATTGTGATTGAGGAAGTTATAAAAACGATTTTAAGGTATGTTCATAATGATTAGCAGAGGTTCATGAATTAGTGGAATACAATTGACAGGAGGGCTAAAAGAGACAATGCAGGAGTGCTATAAAGCTATCGGAGGAAACTATGAGGCTGTTTTGGGACGCCTTCACAGCGAAGCACTGATTCAGAGATTTACATTAAAGTTCCTTGAAGACCAGAGTTATCTACAGTTAAAACAGGCATTATTATTTTGACGGTATATGACTGGGCAGATATCGAACAGGAAGCAAAAGAAGTTGTTGTTTCCCAATTGGAGCATACGTAAGTAGCAAGAAGACAGGCGGCTAATAATTATAAACTGGGGAAAAGTGATATGGAAGAATACAGAGATGATAAAAAAAGTAAATTGTTATAAATGTCAACATTAAAATGTACATTTTTGATCATTTAAGAATGTACATTTTTGCTATTCTTCCTCTTGATCGGTATATTTTTTTAAGCGATAAGATTTTCCTGTGATATTTACCACATGTGCATGATGTAACACTCGGTCAAGAATCGCATTTGCGATCACTGGATCAAAAAATACATCATCCCATGAATTAAAGTTGATATTTGTGGTAATGATCGTACTTCTTTTTTCATATCGCTTGTCAATCAGTTGGAAAAACAGCTTTGCATCATCTTTTTCAATCGGAAGATAACCAAGCTCATCAATGATCAGCAGCTTATATTTGAAAAAGTGTTTTAATCTTGCTTCTAGACGATTCTCTAGTTTTGCTTTTTTTAGCTGCATGATCAGATCATGGCATTTGATAAAATATGTACTGTAACGTTTTTTTGCTGCAGTTACTCCAATCGCAGTGGCAAGATGTGTCTTACCTACTCCGCTCGGACCTAAAAACACGATGTTTTCAGCATTTTCCAGAAATCTTAAAGTTGCAAAATCCTTGATCTCTTCCGGATTGACGGATGGCTGAAATTCAAAATCAAAGTCACTGATTCCTTTTTGATGAGGGAAAGCTCCGACTTTTACCATGGAACGGATCATGTTTGCTTCTTTAAAATCAATCTCATAATTCGTTAGTTTACAGAGTCCTTCCGTAAATGATAATGGTGACGAAGTGATCAGATCAATCACTTCATCAAGATGAAGATCCATCTGATTCAATTTCAGATACTCAAGGTTTTTCTTTAATTGTACATATGTGCTATTCATTTTTAAACATTGCTCCTATCTGTGTCAGGTTTTCTTTTGCGATCTTTTCAATATCCATTGTCTGCTCTTTGAATGTCTGTTTACTGATAGCAACATAATGATCGTGTGTATAATTAAGTTTTTTTGCACTGATCGGATGTATCACGATCAGTTCTGTGTTATAATACACATACAGATAATTATCATATACCTGTAATACCAGACGTTTTCCAAGATATTTTGGTGGTACGGAATATTGATTGGAACGATAAGTGATCATACAGGATGAATTCACTTTTACAGTTGTATGGGTCATCTGATAAGGCTTTCTTATCACATTGCGTGGAAGTGGTGATAAGTGAGCCTTTTCTTTTTGAAGATACATCACAGGGATCCTTCCGGTTCCTGGGTGCACCGCATGATTGATCCGTTCATTCAGTTTATGGACCAGTTGATTGAGCTCATGATAATCGAGAAGTCCGTTATAAGCATAGATTTCATCGAGCAGTTTCATCGGAGCTTCTACTTTTGCTTTTGTCTGAGGCCGTGCAGCAATACAGGGTCGTACCTTAAATCCATAATCTGAAGCAAACTGGGCAAAGCGTGGATTCACTTTTCCTTTACTGTAAGCAGTCCGTGGCTGATCCATGACCGTCTTCATGTTATCTGTCAGAAGTTCTTCAGGAACTCCACCGAATGTTTCAAAGGCATCATCGATAAAGGAACATAAGATATCCTGTGTTTTCGATAATGATAATCTGTAAACACGAAACCGAGATGATGACAGCAGCAATACAAAGATGTTGATATCGATCCATTCACCGGATTTTAACAGAAACTTTATGGATTCTTTCCAGTCCAGCTGTGCCTGTTTCCCAAGAGGAGTTTCAAAACGCAGATGAGATTTCTTTTTGATATGTCGTTTCTGCCTTCGTTCAAAATAAGACTGGAATTCCGAATGCTGGCTGATGTATCTGCGGAAACTTGACTGGGCACAGGAAAGCCCATGATTATCTTTTAAGAATTGCCATAAAACACGTTTATAATAGAAAATCTGCTGGTTTTCATCGGAAAGAAGATCTTTGATGATATCATAATAATCATCAATGCAAGATGAACGCCTGCGGGCTGTTGGTTTTTCATATCCTTTTAGATATTTATCAACCGTCCGTCGATCTTTTCCCAGCTCTCTGGCAATCTGACTTTTATTAATTTTCAATGTACTGTCCTCCAAAAAAGGGTTTAGTTTTACCAGATCCCTTAAAGAATTGATCTGAATGTCACTAGTAATCTTTGGTGTATATATCATAATAATTCCTCCGTAGAGAATTTATTATAATGTGATTTTGTACATTTTTAAATGATCATTTCTGTACATTCTTATATTAGCATTTATAAATTGTATTACATGGATGAAATCCTTCATAAGATTTCTTCCATGAGTCAGGCAGAGAATGAAAAACAACTGGATGACATTACGCTATCTATACTGAAGAGCGTTGGAAAATACACAGCAGCAGACAGAGCGTATATTTTTGAATGGAGTTCAGAAAAAAAAGAAAGTTTTAAAAATACATTTGAATGGTGTGCCTCGGGAATCGAACCGCAGATACAGAATCTGCAGAAAGTTCCCGTCTGCCTGATTCAGAACTGGGTGGAAACATTTATCCAGAAGAAAAATATCATCATTTATGACCTGGAAGAAATAGCAGAAGAAACCCCACAGGAATATGAAATTTTAAAGCCTCAGAATATTTATGCTCTGATTGCTGTGCCGATTTATACAAATCATAAATTTATAGGCTTCATTGGATTGGATAACCCGGATCTGAATCAGAATATGGTGTCCATGAATCTGTTATCTGATGTGGGGTGCCATATGGGAAGTGTCCGTGAAAACCTGAGAATGATGAAGGCACTTGAGGATGCACTGGAAACTGCAAATCTGAATGGAGAAATCATTGATTCCATCAGTAAATTATACTGGCTGATCTACCGAATGAATCTGGAAACAGGAACTTATGAAGAAATATCTGCCGGCAACGAGATGCATAAACTTACAGGCAAGCATGGAAAAACGGAAGAAGCTTTCCAGCATGCTATCAATACAATTGTTGATGGGGAGCATCAGGAAATGATGAAAAAGTTCCTTGATACATCGACTCTGGCTGACAGGCTGAAAGACACGGAAAGTATTGCGGTCGAATACCGGGCACAAAGTGGATCCTGGCATCTGGCAAGATTTATTGTAAAAAAACGGAACCCATCTGGTAAGGTTACAAATGTTCTGTATGTTGTCCGGCAGATTGATAAAGAAAAACAGGTTGAAATTACTTATAAGCAGGAACTGATAAAAAAGAACAGGATTTTGTCAGGATTGAGCCGTGATTATACGACAGCTTTTGTTTTGAATCTGGATACGGATGAGTATGAGTTTGTATTTAATCAGGAGACAAATCATGCCCAGAAACATGAAGAGTTCAAAGCATTTTCAGATTATGTGGATGCCTATGCTTCTGCATTTGCACTTCCGGAATTTCGTGACGTAATGCGTCGGGAACTGGACAGTAATGTGATTAAAAAGCATTTTGAAACAGAAGACGAATATCATTTTTCTTTTGAGACGTCACCAAATGCAGCAGGTTTGTCCTGTTTTCAGGCACATATTGTAAAAGAGTACGAGGAAGGCAGCCATTTTGCGTTCCTTGGTTTCCGAAGTATAGATGAGATCGTACAGAAAGAGCGTTTTTATAAAGATTCTTTGCAAAAAGTAAACCAGGAACTTAAGAATCAGCTGGACATGATGACATCTGCACTGCCGGGTGGTGTGAAAATCAGCAATGATGATCCGGAATATTCTTTTAAGTATGTTTCAGAGCATTTTGCACAGATGCTGGGATATGATACTCCTGAGGAATTGATGGAAGCTTCTGGAGGGACGATTGTTGACCTGGCGCATCCGGACGATCTGGAACAGGGAATTGCACAGGCGTTGGAGCAGTATAGTAAAGCGGATCATTATGAAATCACATATCGAATGAAATGCAAAAATGGATCCTGGAAATATATTGAGGACAGGGGACACAAAATCCGCAAACCGGATGGAATGATCGAACACTGGAATCTGATTCTGGACCAAAATGAACTGGTGGAAAAAACCATTGCCCTGGAGAGCGAGAAAAAAGCAAACCAGAGTAAATCAGATTTCCTTTCCAGAATGTCCCATGATATGCGGACACCATTGAATGGAATTATCGGGCTTATGGATATCTGCATGAAGCACCCGGAGGACAGAACACTGGTGGATTCCAGCCGTCTTAAGGCAAGAGTAGCGGCAGACCATCTGTTGTCGCTGATCAATGACACACTGGAAATGAGTAAACTGGAAAATGAAGAAACAAAACTGCCGAAAGAAGATTTTTATCTGCCGGATCTGCTTCATGAGGTGGAAACCATTGCACAGATGAGGGCAGATAAAGAGTGTATTACGATTCATTTTATGGATGATCCTTATTCGATTCCATATCCGAATCTTACCGGAAGCTCCCTGCATGTAAAACAGATATTTTTAAATCTGATTACAAACAGTATTAAATACAACCGTAAAAATGGCTCAGTGGATTGCTTCTTGAAAGAAGAGAAGCAATCCGATAATAGAGTGTTGCTAGATGTGACTATAAAAGATACGGGAATCGGAATGTCAGAGGATTTCCTGAAGAATATATTTCAGCCATTTGTTCAGGCTGATCAGGGCGCCAGATCACACTATAAAGGTACCGGACTTGGCATGGCGATTGTAAAAGAGCTGCTTGATCGTATGGATGGAACTATTCAGATTGACAGTGTGGAAAATCAGGGCACTTTCATACATGTGGTTATACCTTTTGAAATAGCAGAAGAACCTGCAGTTGTACAGGAAATGTCTGAATTACCAAGGGAAAATCTGTCCGGATATCGTATTCTTCTGGCAGAGGATAATGAACTCAACAGAGAAATTGAGGTATTCTTTTTGAAAGATGAGGGTATTTCTGTCACAGAGGCGGAAGATGGACAGCAGGCAGTGGAATTGTTTAAAGAGAAACCAGCAGGAACATTTGATGCAATTCTGATGGATCTGATGATGCCTGTGATGGATGGATATACAGCTACGAGAAAAATCAGATCATTAGAACGTTCAGATGCAAAAACAATACCAATCATAGCTATAACAGCAAATGCATTCCAGGAAGATGCTGAAAAGTGCATTGCCGTGGGTATGAACGCTCATTTGGCGAAACCTTTGGATATTGAAAAGATGAAAAAGACTATTAAAAGTATTTGTTCCTAATATAGGGAGAAAGTAAATGAATAGCATAGTTATTGAAATTAATATTATTTGAGATTCGGGATAAATTGTGAAATGCAGACAAACAAGAAAAATAAAAATATAATAGGTATTATACAGAGTTTCCTTATATTGATATTAGTGGTTCTTGTTATTTTTATGATGATTCAGATTAGCAGGCTGCAGGGGACAGCACGCGTAATAAATTATGCAGGTCTGGTACGTGGAGCTACACAGCGCGAAGTAAAATTAGAAATTACAGGGAACCAAAATGATGAATTAATTAAATATTTGGATGATATTCTTCTTGGATTGAGATATCAGGATGGACATTATAATCTGATAAAACTCAATGACGAAGAATATCAGGGAAAATTGAAAATCCAGAGTGATTACTGGGATAAATTGAAAATAGAAATTGAAGCAGTAAGAAACAAGGGATACGAAAATACAGACATTGTTAATATGAGTGAAATATATTTTACGATGGCAGATGAAACTGTCTATGCCGCAGAAAGTTATTCAGAAAAGATCGCTATAAAGATTCGTACCATAGAGCTTTTGTCGGCACTTGATATGTTGATTCTGGTGATATTGGTTATTATGCAGACTTTAAAGGCAATGCAGATGGCAATGCAAAACAGACTGCTGGAACAGAAAGCATTCGTAGATGCCCATACTGGGCTGCCAAATAAAAATGCCTGTAATGAGCTTCTTAATAAAAAAGATATAATTACAGATTCTACAGCATGCATAATGTTTGATTTAAATAATCTAAAAACTGTAAATGATACAATGGGACATTCCGCAGGAGATCAGTTAATAATGAATTTCTCAAAGCTTTTGCGCAGTGTTATTCCAGAAAAGGATTTTGTTGGAAGATATGGCGGAGATGAGTTTATAGCAGTCATTCATCATACAAGTGAGGCGGAAATTAAGGAAATATTGAAATCCTTGTACAGAGAAAAAGATAGATTAAATAGTTATGAAAATCAAATACCAATCGACTATGCATGCGGATGGGCATTATCCTCCGATGATATGTCGTGTACAATGCAGATGTTATTGGATGATGCAGATGATTATATGTATAAAAATAAACAGTTATGCAAGAAATATAAAGGAAACAGAAAATATGAATAAAAGACAAAAAATACTGATTGTCGATGATGCAAAGTTCAACAGGGATATATTGAAAGGATTTCTTGGAGAAATCTATGATTATCTGGAAGCTGAAAATGGAAATCAGGCAATCCAGATGATAGGAGAAAATATTGGAATTGATCTGATGCTTTTAGATATCAATATGCCACAGATGAATGGTTTTGAAGTCTTGGAAATAATGAAAAGAAGCCAGTGTATTGATGAAATTCCAGTTATTATGATCTCTTCTGAAGAATCTGTTGATGCTATGCGTAAAGCATATGAAATGGGAATTACAGATTATATTACACGACCTTTTGATTCTGTTATTGTAAAGAAAAGAGTCCAGAATACCCTAGAACTTTATGCGAACCAAAAGCGTCTGATCAATGTGGTTGTTGATCAGGTTTATGAAAAAGAAGAAAACAATAATATTATGCTCAGGATTCTGAGCAATATATTAGGGTCACGCAACAGTGAGAGCAGCGACCATATTTTACATATCCGTACTGCGACGAAAATGATGCTGAGACAACTGTTAAAAACAACGGATGCTTATCATCTGACGGAGACCGATATTGCTATAATCACAACCGCTTCTTCGCTTCATGATATTGGTAAAATACGCATTCCAGAAGAAATACTGAATAAACCCGGAAGACTGACCGATGAAGAATTTAAAATTATGAAAACTCATAGTGAGATTGGAGCATCCATGATCTTGGATATGCATTTTTTACAAGATCATCCACTGGTACATACCGCATGGGAAATCTGCAGATGGCATCATGAAAGATGGGATGGAAAGGGTTACCCGGATGGTCTGAAAGGTGAAGAAATACCAATTTCTGCACAGGTGGTGTCTATTGTAGATGTTTATGATGCTCTTACCAGTGAACGATGTTATAAGAAAGCATTTGAGCATGATACCGCAATCGAGATGATTCTGGACGGGCAATGCGGGCAGTTCAATCCGGTTCTTCTTAAGTGCCTGAAAGAACTAAGCCTTCAGTTTTCCAAGATGTATACGAATGAAACGAATGATAATAAACAGTATTATGAAGCACAGAGGCTCTCTGACGAAATACTAAAGGAAAAGTCTTTACCCCATAAAAATTATTCGCAGTGTGTCATTAAGCTCATGCAGGAAAAGATAGAGTTTTTTAAAATGGACAGTGGCAAAATTTCCATTGAGTATAATGCAATTTCAGGTCGGCTGATTATAATTAACGGAAACCGGCAGATACTGTGCCAGAGAGATGATCCGAAGTTTGATATATTCAAACTGTTCGAAGTGAGCAGTGAAGATATTCAACATATCAGAGCGTTACTGGACCAGACATCAATACAGAATACAGAAATCTCATTGCAGTTAATGGCAAAGGTGGAAAATAAAAGGCAGATGTATGATCTGAAACTGCATACCTTATGGTCTCCTTTAAAGAAAGATGGATATATAGGAATTGTCGGATATCTCTCTTGATTTGTGATACTATTTTGGGATATATCGAAATAAGAAGTATGTTGCATCAGTGGGAGATATTATAGATGAGAAAAAATAATTTCATGAATAAAACTATAAAGCTAAAAGGAAGTATATTGGCAGGAATGAACGCACATTTAGCTAAACCTTTGGATATTGAAAAAGTGAAAAAAACGATTTGTGAACATACAATTGAATTATATAATAAAGAGTAAAAGAATGTAATTACTCTGTTAGTAAATTGACACAAGTTGGCTGTAGAGTATAATTATAGTAAAAGTACAGAAGAAGCTGTCGCAAAGATATTTATAAAAATGTTGTGGGGGTATTGAACATTAATGAATGTAAAATTAAAATCTGCAAGCAAGCAAGCGACTGTAGCCTGGAGGGTGGGAGAAAGATGAAGAAGTGCAAATTAGTACAGAATATAATGAATTTCAAATTTTGTTACATTATATTTTGCACAATTATATGTTTTATTGTTTTATCCGTTCCTACATTTGCCAAAGAAAACTCTGACAATGTTATCCGGGTAGGATCTTTTGAAGAAACTTATAATACCGTCAATGAAAAGGGAGAAAGAAGCGGCTATGGTTATGAGTATCTTCAAGATATTGCAGGTTATGCAGGATGGACATATAAATACATAACAAGTGATTGGAAAAACTGCTTTACACAGTTGGAAAATGGAGAGATTGATATTCTTGGTGGCATTTCCTATACAGACGAACGTGCTGAAAATATGCTTTTTTCCGATATGCCTATGGGGGAAGAGAAATATTACATCTATACGGATGCATCCAATAAGGATCTTACAGCAGGAAATTTGGATTCTTTTGAGGGAAAAAATATTGGTGTGTCTAAAGATAATATAGTGGAGGATGTGCTTAATGAATGGGAATCAAAATATGGTCTGCATACGAAGCATATCAATGTTTCTAATACATCAGAAATTATGGACAAACTGTCAAAACATGAAATTGACTGCTTCGTTTCAGTAGAAGAATCCCGTTGGGAAGAATCTGATATTTCGCCTGTTACAAGTATTGGAGAGACAGAAATCTATTTCGCTATAAATCCCAAACGTCCGGATATCAAAGAAGCACTGGATAGTGCTATGCGCAGAATCAAGGATGACAATCCATTTTACACTGATGATCTCTACAGGCGTTATCTTTCTGCACAGAGCAGCTCGTTTCTTTCAAAAGAAGAAAAGGAGTGGATCGGGCAGCATGGTGCAATCCGGATAGGGTATCTGAATCAGGATGGAGGTATCAGCAGTGTAGATCCATCAACAGGCAAATTGACAGGTGTTATCACAGATTATGTGGATCTTGCAGAAAATTGTCTGCAAGCTCAGGCTCTAGAATTTGAATTAAAGGGGTATGATACAAGAAGTGAACTGCTTCAGGCATTGCAGGATGGAAAAATAGACCTGATTTTTCATGCAAACCAGAATCCATACTTTGCAGAAACAAATGGATTTGCTTTGTCGGATACGCTATTGACTCTCAATATGGCAGCAATTACGGCAAAGGATTCTTTTGATGAAAATAAAGAGAATACAGTTGCCGTTGAAAAAGATGATTTTGCATTGAAAGCATATCTTTCATACAATTATCCACAATGGAAGGTTGTGGAATATGAAACATCAGATGCAGCAGTAAAAGCAATGCAGAAAGGGGAGACGGATTGTATTGTAAGCAATTCAGGTACTGTTTCAGACTATTTGAAAAATAATAAGCTTCATAGCGTTTTCCTGACAAAAGAAGCTGATGTTTCATTTGCTGTTCATCAGGGAGAACCGGTTCTTTTGTCTATTCTGAATAAAACATTGACATCTATGCCTACAACTCAATTTTCAGGTGCAGTAGTTTCGTATAATGCTTCTTCACGAAAAGTTACAGCGAAGGATTTTATTCAGGACAATTTACTGGCTGTCTCACTCATAGTTGGAATCTCTATTTTTGTTGTCCTGTGTATAATTCTTGATTCTTTGAAAAAATCAAAACGTGCGGAAGAAAAATCCAAGAAGTCTGCTGAGCAAGCATTGAAGCTGAATCAGGAGCTTGAAGAAAAACAGCAGGAATTACAAAATGCACTTGTAGAAGCACAGAGTGCCAATAAGGCTAAGACTTCCTTTTTAAATAACATGTCTCATGACATCAGGACACCGATCAATGGTATTATGGGCATGCTTACAATTCTTGAAAAAAGCGGAAATGATGGTGAGCGGGCAAAAGATTGCCTGAATAAAATAAATGAGTCTTCGAAACTGCTATTATCATTGGTAAATGATGTTTTGGATATGGCAAAGTTAGAATCGGATACCGTGGTTTTTAGTGATGAATCCATCAATCTGGATCAGGTATGTCAGGAAATCACAGAGTCACTATCTTTTCAGGCAGAAGAAAAAGGACTTCATGTTATAGGAGAACATGATGATTACAGTGGTATATATGTTTGGAGCAATGCAGTTCATCTGAAAAAAGTATTGATGAATCTGTTTACAAACAGTATGAAGTACAATAAGGTGAATGGTTCTATTTACATGAGTATGAGAACGATTGAAAGATCAGAAGATCACATGACATGTGAATTTAAAATAAAAGATAATGGAATTGGAATGTCAGAAGAATTTATAAAAAATGAATTGTTTACTCCATTTGTACAGGCAGATAATTCCCCACGTTCTGATTATAATGGGACAGGTCTGGGAATGCCTATTGTGAAACAACTTGTAGAAAAGATGGGCGGAACCATAACAGTTGAAAGTAAGCTGGGTGAAGGGAGCTGTTTTACTGTAGTACTTCCATTTGAAATTGATACGAATGCACGACCGGAAGAAAAAGAAGATTTCAATGCAGATATATCAGGTGTCCGGATATTATTGGTTGAAGATAATGAGCTGAATGCAGAAATAGCAGAATTTATGCTGACGGAAAATGGAGCTAAAGTAGAAACAGTGAACAATGGGTTAGAAGCTGTTCAGCACTTTGAAGCTTCCGAACCGGGAACATACGATGTTATTTTAATGGATGTCATGATGCCGGTGATGGATGGGCTTACTGCCACAAAAACAATAAGATCTCTGGAACGGCAAGATGCAAAAACAATCCCTATCATTGCTATGACTGCAAATGCATTCAGGGAAGATGCCGAAAGGTGTATGGAAGCAGGAATGAACGCACATCTTGCAAAGCCGTTGGATGATGAAAAAATTAAGCAGACCATAAGCGAAGAGTTGAGGCGTTTTTGTATTAAATTAAAATTAGGGAAAAGGCATATGAAATACGATGATGAAAAATAACTATATAAAACAAAAAAGAAAAGATCAAAATCCGGTAAATCATTGGAAAATTTTTGAGGGACAGTTGGTATTCCTTCTGGCAATGGTGATTTTGTTTGTTGTTGCATATACTTTTATTTTACAACAAGCATATACCCAAACTGCTCTGAAAACAGAAATTGAACGAGATATTTCCAGTGCAGATGCGGTTCATAAGCTGGTAAATGACAGATTGGGACGAAAAGATTTTAATGAAATAAAAAGTAAAGCTGATGAGAATACAGAACTATTCAAGAATATGTCGACATATATGAATGAAATCAGAACGCTGAATTCTACGAGATATATTTACACAGCAACCAGAAATGAAGATGGTAGATTGATTTACGTTGTAGACGGACTGGATCCATCGGCTGGTGACGTCAGACATCCAGGAGATCCGATTGAAAAGGAGATGGTTCCTTATATAGAAAAAGCACTTTCTGGAAAAACAGTATATTCTCAGGATATTGTTGATACAACATGGGGACCTATTTTTACAGCCTGTTATCCTGTGACAGCGGAAGATGAATCTAATGAAGTGATAGGTGCTTTCTGCATAGAAATGGATATGCAGAAAGCGTATGGAATGGTTGAGAAGACGAATAAGTTAAGTATTGGACTGGGATGCATTACAGCGTGTATTTTGTTAATATTATGTACCTGTGGATATTCTGTATATAAGAAGCAAAAAGAAAATGAGCAGAAACAGCAAAAACTGTTGCAGGAAGCTGCAAGACTGGCCGATTCAGCTAATAAAGCAAAATCAACATTTCTGTTTAATATGTCTCATGATATTCGTACCCCTATGAATGCAATCATTGGATATGCAGAATTGGGAGAGAAATATTTAAAGGAGCCAACTATATTAGAGGATTACTTTGAAAAAATATTATTGTGCGGAAAGAAAATGCTGCATTTGATTGATAACATTCTTGAATTAGCACGAATCGAAAACAACCAAGCAATGCTGGATGAAACAATAACAGATGTTTCTAAAAACTTTGATTTATGTATTGATATGTTTAGGAAACCGATAGAAGAAAAACATCAAACACTGAAAGTCAATAAGAACATTCGATATCCATACCTGTATATGGATGATGCAAGATCATCTGAAATTACGATTAACATTTTGAGTAATGCTGTGAAATACACGGGTGAAGGCGGTAACATAAGCTGTACATTGAACCAATATCCCGGCGAAAAAGAAGGTTGGAGTGTATTAGAGCTTATCATAGCAGACAACGGAATCGGAATGTCAGAAGAATTCCAAAAACATATTTTTGAATCATTTTCACAGGAACGATCTTCGTCAGACAGCGGAATAGAAGGTAGCGGACTTGGCATGGGAATTGTGAAGAAACTGGTGGATTTAATGAATGGCAAGATCACAGTTCAGAGCAAACCGGGAGCAGGTGCTACTTTTACAATCACGCTTCCATTAAAAATAGCAAATGCGCAAGAAAGGAATCCGAAACATGCAGACGGTCAGTTGAATATCAAAAAACTGGAAGGAAAAAGGGTTCTTCTGGTAGAAGATAATGACTTGAACGCAGAAATTGCAACGGAACTTTTGACGGAAGAGGGAATCATGATAGAAAGAGCCGAGAACGGCGTTGCATGTATTGATATGTTTAACAAAGCAAAGCAAAATTACTACAGTCTGATTCTGATGGATATTCAGATGCCGATTATGAACGGATATGAAGCATCCAGGAGAATTCGAGAACTGAAAGACGGTAACAAATCGCAGATTCCAATTGTTGCAATGACAGCAAATGCGTTTGAAGAAGATAAGAAGATGGCTTTGGCAAGTGGCATGAATGATCATGTTGCAAAACCAATAGATATGAATGTATTATTGCCGACTATTATGAAATATATGTAAAGGAAGAAAGAAGGACACTGATTTTGCAGTCAGTGTTCTTCTTACATATCAGTCGACTAAAGAAAAACATTTTATAGTTGTACATTATCTCGTTGAGAAGGGTAAATCTGTGAACTTTGTTCACTAAGCAGAGCAGTGAAATTTTGACGAATGATATTTAAAGTCTTTTTTTTTCAGTAATTCTTGTTTCTCCCGGACCGTAGCAGCCTGTTTAGATTCAAGGTTTTCAATCCGTTTCTGGATTTTTTTAGAGCTAGGGATTTTGGTAACGCCCAGATCCTGAAGCTCTTTTTTTAGTGAATCGTGCAGTTGACATACTGGCGGCAAGTCCATTTTCATGACAGATACGATTGCTGATTCTGCAGAGCTTTCTTGTCTGTTACTTTAATGGGGAAGATCTTAAGATACGCCATAGAAAGAAATTGAATTCGTTTTTGACTATGAAAAAGAGCTGGAAACATGCACGATTATGCAGGATAAAAGGTGGCTTGGTGAAGCTGTGATCAACGTTCTGGATAATGCGGTCAAGTACAGTCCGTGTGGTTCAAAAATATTTATCCGGTTACAAAAAAGAAACGATCTTGTAAGAATGGAA
>OHBP01000216.1_pt1 | contig 33950 bp, 36 predicted proteins | sample 1577471 | NCBI WGS metagenome assembly OHBP01 (sample SAMEA3879503, study PRJEB24766) | human gut metagenome | biome: human-associated habitat; feature: feces | place: USA | collected 1985/1987
CTAATACTTTCTTCATAAGAAATAGATCTCCTTTGTTTAATCTTTGTAATTCCCTATTATAGACACTCCGAATAGAAAATTCAATCCTTTTTCGCAATGATATATAACTTTATGTAAGTTTTAAAACTTTTCGTTTTATCTTTATCGGAGCTTTCCCTCTTGCCATCTGGTTTTCAATACTATATAATAAGGTGTAAGAGGTGACATCATGAAAAACAATTCTGAAAGACTATCCGATATCCTGAGCTGGTTAGACTCCATCTCTTATATCAAAACCGAAAAGATCCCGGAAGTGGATTTATATATGGACCAGGTGACTTCCTTTGTGGATGAGCATTTAAAAAAGACCAAGCGCAGCCCGGAGGACAAGGCCCTCACCAAAACCATGATCAACAACTATACCAAAAACCATCTTCTTCCACCTTCTAATAAGAAAAAATATTCCAGGAATCACATGATTCTTTTAATTTATATTTATTATCTGAAGAATTTTTTATCAATTTCAGATATTAAGAATCTGTTAGATCCTTTAAATGAACATTTTGATGATCAGGACTCAAAGAATTCTTTTTATACGATTTATAATGAGATTTTCAAACTGGAGCATGATCATAATACGGCGATCCGAGATTCGATCGCAGATGTATTTCATAAATCTGAGGCTACTTTTGCTGAATTAAAGGAGTCGAAGGAGAAAGAACAGCTGCAGCAATTTGCTTTTATTACACTTCTTGGATATGATATCTATCTAAGGAAACAGGTGATTGAGAAAATGATCGATGAACTCTATCAACCAGAGTCAAACAATAAAGCAGTAAAGAAAAAGAAGAAATAGGCATCTGCCTATTTCTTCATTCGTTTAAATACCATATCATAGCCATCACTTCCATAATTCAATGAACGATTCACTCGGCTGATGGTTGCCGTGGAAGCACCTGTCTTATCTGCAACTTCTAAGTATGTATGCTTATCATATAACATCGAAGCCACCTCAAATCTCTGAGCTAACGATTCTAATTCATTTACTGTACAAAGATCTTCAAAAAATGTAAAACATTCTTCTTCTGTCTCTAATGTCAGTACTGCCTGAAATAATCTTTTTGCCGCTTCTGTCTTGATTTTCTTGCTCATTAGCATTTACTCCCTTTCTGATCTTATAGTTCCACTATACTATATCAGAGTGTTAAAGTAAAGCAATATTTTCTTTATGCTTCTCCTACTGTTGTTTTCACAATACCAACTCTTTCAAGATATCCTCTTGTCTCAGATACAACATCTCCGTTCAACGCAAGCAGTGCTACAAGGTTCGGGAATGCCATTAATCCATTACAGATATCCGCAATAGTCCATACAGCACTAACTGTCATAAATGGTCCAATAAATACTGCTAAAATATAAAACCATTTGAACGCTGTGATAACGAATTTCTTTCCATTTACCAGGTATTCCAGACATCTTTCACTATAATATGCCCATCCAAGAATTGTTGTAAATGCAAAGAATACCAGACACATCATTAATACAAATGCTGATGCTTTTGCAGGGAATGGAAGTCCTAATGCAAATGCCTTTGTTGTGACTGCAACTCCTTCAAGTCCCATATCCCATGCACCTGTCATAACGATTGCAAGTCCTGTCATTGTACATACGATGATCGTATCAATAAATGTTCCTGTCATAGATACAAGTCCCTGACGTACTGGTTCATTTGTCTGAGCTGCTGCCGCTGCGATCGGCGCTGATCCAAGTCCTGCTTCGTTAGAGAAGATTCCTCTTGCAATACCTTTCTGCATTGCAACTGTCATAGCTCCGATTGCTCCACCTGCAACTGCTTTTAGTCCAAATGCTGACTGTACGATTTCAGCAAATGCTGCTGGTACCTGTGGTAAATGTGTGAATACAATGATCAGACAGACACCAATATATGTCACTGCCATAAATGGCACGATAACCTCTGATACCTTAGAGATTCTCTTGATTCCTCCAATGATAACAAGTCCTGCACAGATTGTTACGATAATTCCTGCTACAACAACGCTAATAGAATAATTCATTCCAAATAAGCTGATCGTATGTACATTGGATGGGTCAAAGAAGTTATTCACTGCTGATGTGATTCCATTTACCTGTGTAAACGTTCCGATTCCAAACAAACCTACCATTGTTCCAAATACACAGAACAATTTTGCAAGCCATTTAAAATTCTTACCCATTCCTTTTTCAATGTAATAGAATGGTCCGCCAAGTGTGTGACCATCTTCTGCGATCACTCTATACTTAACCGCTAACATTCCTTCAGCATATTTTGTTGCCATTCCAAAAAAGGCTGCAAGCCACATCCAGAATAATGCTCCTGGTCCACCTGCAACGATTGCTGTCGCACATCCTACGATATTACCAGTTCCGATCGTTGCTGAAAGTGCCGTACATAATGCACCAAAACTTGTAACTTCTCCTTCTCCATCATCTTCATTATGAAATACATAATGTAGTGCCTTTCCAAGATGTCTGATCTGTAGTCCTCGAAGCCTGACTGTCAATAAGATTCCTGTAAAAAGGATCAAGATGATGAGGGGCATCCCCCAGATAAAATTGTCGACGTTGTTTAGTACATCGTTTAGCGTGTTTAACATTTTTCATTCCTCCAAAAATAGATCTTTGCGAATGTAACCTTGAACAGCTTGATTTTTGCATATCTGAGTATACAAAAAAGAGCTGATTAAATCAGCTCTAAAGAGTATCGAATACATTGCTTATAAAGCTCTGTCCTTTTGCCTGAGAGATTAGTTTCCTAATAGAAACTGTACACCTTCGGCGCTCACTTATGAGACTCTCCAGAGTTCATTTCTTTTTGTTCATCAGAAAGAAATGCCTATGTTTATTTTTCTTATCCGCAATATTTACTTTATATGATGATTCTGATATTTGCAAGTATTTTTTTTAATAATCAGTCACTTTCAGCACACTATACAAAAACACTTGTCTTTCTATGGCATACATATGTAATATTTTCCATACAATATTTTTATCAGTTTCTTTGCTTTTTTCCTGCTGCTGTGTTAAACTGATTCAGATACGCTCAATGCGTATGGAAACATTAGTTAAAGGAGACAACTTATAATGAAGAAACACAAAAGAAGCACTTTCTCTGGAAAGCTTGGCTTTGTATTATCAGCTGCTGGTGCTTCCGTAGGGCTTGGAAACATCTGGAGATTTCCATATCTCGCTGCTAAATATGGCGGTGGAATCTTTTTACTTGTTTATATCATACTTGCACTGACCTTCGGTTACACCTTGATCATGGCGGAGACTTCTCTTGGACGCATGACAAGAAAAAGCCCTGTTGGAGCATTTGAAAGCTTTGGAAACTCACGTTTTATATCTATTGGTGGTTGGATCAATGCAATCATTCCGATCCTCATCGTTCCTTATTATTCTGTGATCGGTGGATGGGTGATCAAATACCTGATCGAATATTTTGCCGGACATAGTAAAACTTTAGCTGGCGATGCTTATTTTACGACATTTATTTCCAATGGGTGGTCTACAGAAATCTGTTTTATCATTTTTACATTATTTACACTTGGTATCATTTACGCTGGTGTACGAAATGGAATTGAGCGTGTATCAAGATTTATGATGCCAATCCTGATCGTTTTATCACTGATCATCGCTGTGTATTCTGTAACCAGACCAGGTGCTATTGAAGGGGTAAAATACTTTCTTGTGCCAAACTTTGATCATTTTTCATGGATGACCGTTGTATCTGCAATGGGACAGATGTTTTATTCTTTATCCATTGCAATGGGAATATTGATCACATTTGGTTCTTATATGAAGAAAGATACTTCCATTGAAAAATCTACAGAGAATGTTGAGATTTTTGATACTGCGATCGCGATCATGGCTGGACTTATGATCATTCCTGCTGTTTTTGCTTTCTCTGGCGGTAATGCCGAAACATTAAAGTCTGGACCTGCCTTAATGTTTATCACAATCCCGAAAGTTTTTGCAAACATGGGATTTGGAACTGCGATCGGTGTTGTATTTTTCTTATTAGTACTGTTTGCAGCTGTGACAAGTTCGATCGCACTGACAGAAAGTGCTGTTTCGACGTTCGAAGATGAACTACACTGGAGCCGTAAAAAATCAACTGTGTTCATGGGAATGGTTATGTTACTGCTTGGAACGCTTTCCTGCCTTGGGTATGGACCTCTTGCGAATTTTAAGATTCTTGGAATGCAATTTCTTGATTTCTTCGATTTCATAACAAACTCTGTGATGATGCCGATTGCCGCGATTGCAACCTGCCTTCTGGTATCAAAAGTTGTTGGAGTTGATAAAATAGAAGAAGAGATTACAAAAGACGGACAGGCATTTCGCCGCAAGAAGATTTTCTGTTTTATGATCAAATATCTGTGCCCGCTTTTTGCAGCGATCATTTTGATCAGCTCAGTTGCAAATGCTTTTGGAATTATCACAATGTAATTTCATATATGTGTACTACTACAAAAAGGATGGCTGATTTCTCAGCCATCCTTTTTATATGATCATCCTTTAAAGATTATGCTTCATCAATTGCTTTTCCGATGTCATTTCTCTTATATTTGTTTGCAAAATCAATCCATTCTGTTGCTTTGTAAGCATTTGCTCTTGCAGCCTTTAGATTTTCTCCTTTTGCTACAACACCTAAGACACGTCCTCCATTTGTCACGATCTTATCACCATCAAACTTTGTTCCAGCGTGGAATACATAATATCCATCTTTGTCTTTGAATGTATCTAATCCTTTGATTTCGAATCCTTTATCGTATTTCTCTGGATATCCGTCAGATGCTAAAACAACGCATACTGCTGCATTATCTTCAAATTCCAATTCTACATCAGATAATTTTCCATCAATGCAGGCTTCCATCACGTCGATGATATCATTCTTCATTCTTGGAAGAACAACCTGTGCTTCTGGATCTCCAAAACGTGCATTGTATTCTAAGACTTTTGGTCCGTCTTCTGTGATCATCAATCCTGTAAATAAGATTCCTGTAAATGGTCTTCCCTCAGAAGCCATCGCATCGATCGTTGACTGATAGACATATTTTTCACAGAATGCTTCTACTTCATCATTGTAGAATGGACTTGGAGAGAATGTTCCCATTCCTCCTGTGTTAAGTCCCTGATCTCCATCTTTAGCACGTTTATGGTCCTGTGCGGATGTCATACATTTGATCGTTTTTCCATCACAGAATGCCAGAACAGATACTTCTCTTCCTGTCATAAACTCTTCAATAACGATTTCATTACCAGCATCGCCAAACTGTTTGTCAAGCATTAATGTCTTAACACCTTCTTTAGCTTCTTCTAATGTGTTACAGATCAATACACCTTTTCCAAGTGCTAATCCATCCGCTTTTAATACGATTGGCATCTTAGCTGTTTCTAAATATTTGATAGCTTCATCTGGATCTGTAAAATTCTCATATGCAGCTGTTGGAATCTTATATTTCTTCATCAGATCTTTAGAAAATGCTTTGGAACCTTCGATGATCGCTGCATTCTTTCTTGGTCCAAAAACACGCAGTCCTTCTGATTCAAATGCATCGACAACACCACCAACTAATGGATCATCCATTCCAATGATCGTAAGATCAATTGCATTTTCTTTCGCAAATGCAACCAGTTTATCGAATTCCATTGCTTTGATATTTACACATTCCGCAAATTCAGCAATTCCTGCATTTCCTGGTGCACAATAAATCTTGTCTACTTTTGGGCTTTTAGCGACAGACCATGCGATCGCGTGTTCTCTTCCACCGCTTCCTACGATTAAAACTTTCATCTTTCATTTCCTTTCTTTCGTGATCTGAATGATTTATAGATAAATGACTTTTCCTTCTTCGACTTTGATCCTTCCATTAGCAATGTCATCAATGGCTTTCGGCATAATAACCCATTCTGCCTGCTCCATGATTCTTCGCTGAAGAACTTCTGGAGTATCTCCCTGTTTGATCTCTACTGCCTTCTGGGCAATGATCGGACCTGTATCCGTTCCTTCATCGACAAAATGAACGGTTGCTCCAGAAACTTTAACTCCCCTTGCCAAGGCTTTCTCATGAACCTTCAATCCATAATAGCCTGTTCCGCAAAATGATGGGATCAATGATGGGTGAATATTGATGATCCTGTTTTCAAATTCATGAATGATCTTCTCCGGAATCACAACCAAGCATCCCGCAAGAACGATCAGATCAATCTTACGGTCTACAAGCTCGTTATACAATGCTTCGTTAAATAAATCTCTTGTCTCAAAATCTTTGGGAGAAAGTGCAACTGCTTCGATATCATGTTTCTTCGCACGCTCAAGTGCATATGCATTCTTATTATTGCTGATCACAACATCAATCTTCGCATTTGTAATGCTTCCATTCTCGATTCCATCGATAATGGCCTGAAGGTTTGTTCCTCCTCCGGAAACAAGTACTGCCACTTTTAGCATAAAGTAACTCCTTTTTCTCCAGCTTCCATATGCCCTACGATATATGGTGTATCTCCTGCTGCTTTGATCGCTTCCATTGTTTTATCAACATCTTCTTTATCAACCGCAACAACCATTCCAAGTCCCATATTGAATGTGTTGTACATCATCTCTTCTGCGATATCTCCTTCTTTGGCAAGAAGTTTAAAGATTGCTGGTACTTCATAGCTGTCTTTCTTCACAACTGCTTTCATTCCTTCTGGAAGCATACGTGGGATATTCTCATAGAATCCACCACCTGTGATATGACTGCATGCTTTAACTGTAACTCCTGCATCTTTCACACTCTTTAATGCTTTTACGTAGATTCTTGTCGGAGCAAGTAATGCTTCTCCTAATGTTTTTCCTAATTCATCATAATATGTATTTAAAGATTCTTTACTCATATCAAATACTTTTCTTACTAAAGAGAATCCGTTGCTGTGAACTCCTGTAGATGCCATACCGATCAAGACATCTCCATCTTTTAAGTTTTCTCCTGTGATCAGGTCTTTTCTGTCACATACACCAACTGCAAATCCTGCAAGGTCATAGTCTTCTTCTGGCATAAGTCCTGGATGTTCTGCTGTCTCTCCACCGATCAAGGCTGCATCTGACTGTACACATCCTTCTGCTACACCGCTTACGATCTCAGCAATCTTTTCAGGATAGTTTTTACCGCAGGCAATATAGTCTAAGAAGAACAGAGGTTCTCCTCCTGCACATGCAATATCATTTACACACATAGCAACTGCATCGATACCGATCGTATCATGTTTATCAAGGATCATTGCAAGTTTTACTTTTGTTCCACATCCATCAGTTCCTGAAAGTAAGACTGGATCATCCATATCTTTGATCTTCTTTAAAGAAAATGCTCCGGAAAATCCTCCTAATCCACCAAGTACCTCTTCTCTCATGGTTCTCTTTACGTGTTCTTTCATCAGTTCTACAGATTTGTATCCTGCTTCAATATCCACGCCTGCTTTCTTGTAATCCATTGTTACTTCTCCTCCTGATTATTTAAAATATTGATCAATACCATTTGCAATGCCGTCTACCATCTTCTTCTGTGTCTGCTTCTTCTGCATCTGTTTATCTTCGGTCTTATTTGTCATAAATCCCATCTCTATCAGTGCCACTGGAATCTTACTCCAGTTTGTTCCTGTAAGATCGTCACGTTTTGATAAACCACGTTTCTTGAATTTGGTTGACTTACAATAACTGTCCAGTATATTCTTTGAGAGTTTTTTACTCTTCTTGCTTAATTTTGCTACATAAGGATTCTGCTGTGATGGGTATAGCACAGAAACACCACGAACATTCGCTGATGCTGCATCCGCATGCAGTCTGATACAGATATCAGCACCACTTTTATTTGCACGGATCGCTCTTTGCTTATTGCTAATGTTTACATTCTGTTTTCTTCTTATCATATACACATCATAACCGCGTTTCTTTAACTCTTTCTCAAGCTTTAATGCAATCTGCAGAGTTAATTTGGATTCTGGTACTTTCGTTTTGACTCCCTGCGTTCCGTATGCTACTTTTGGTTTACGCATCTTCGCGCCCGGTCCGATAGGTTCTGTCTTACTGTTTCCCTTTCCCTGGTGTCCTGCATCAATTACAATCTTGTATGTCTTCTTTGTTTTTGCTGCACTTACTGGAAAACTTCCTGTAACTACAACCATACATACGCATAAAAACGCTGCAAGAATCTTCTTATTCATAATCTTTGTATCCAACTTTGTCAAGTTTCTCTGCTTTCTCTACAACTGACTGTTTCATCTCTTCGCTGTAAGCTTCTAATTTCTCAAGTAATTTCTCGTCTGATGTTGCAAGGATCTTCGCTGCAAGGATTCCTGCATTAAGTCCTCCATTGATCGCTACAGTCGCTACTGGTATTCCAGATGGCATCTGTACGATAGAATATAAAGAATCAACACCACCGAGATCGGAAGTCTTCATCGGAATACCGATAACTGGCATTGGGAATAAAGCTGCACACATACCTGGAAGATGTGCTGCCTTTCCAGCACCTGCAATGATCACTTTCACTCCACGGTCCTTCGCACCTTTTGCCCACTCAAAGAAAATATCAGGTTCTCTGTGTGCGGAAGTGATCGTCATCTCAAAATCGATCCCCATCTGATCTAAAAACTCTGCTGCTTTTTTCATGATAGGCATATCAGAATCGCTGCCCATTACAATTGCTACTTTTGCCATGTTCTTTCTCCTTATCTTATGAAATTAACAAAAACTTCCCTTTCAGGATTTTATCTTTCTTATCATTGTACTGATTTAACCGATTTCCGTCAATGGTTCATTTAATGTTTCTGTACCAGAAAGTACAAATTTACCATCTTTGATCAGTAAAATCTCATCTCCGCCAAGGGTGATCGCACAAATAGAATCCAGTTCTTCATATGGAATCGTAATATCTGTGTGACACTGGAAATACTCGCCTTCTTTGGAGCATTCATTATATTTTGCAACGATTTCTTTGCCATCTGGATTGTGAACTTCAGTTTCTTCACAATGACTGTAGCAAGTATCTCCCACTGCAAAATGAGGTCCCATCTTCTCAACAATCAGGATCGGAAGCTGATATAAGATATCATATGTCTTCGCCATCACATATGCTGTTGTGTTTGTTCCGATCGCAAACTCGCCCATTGGGAGCGTATCTCTGTTATATAAGAGATTCTCTTTGATAAATGCCTTATTTTCTTCCTCTGTTTTAAAGTTTTTGCATGTATATTCAGAAATCATTCCATCTTTAAAAGTAATTTCAAGGTCAATGAATTTCAGATCATTTAAATAGACTTCTCCAACATGCAGTACTCCATTGGTCCCTGTTAATTTTGGTGAGGTAAACACTTCTCCAACTGGAATATTGACATCTGCAAGGCAGTTTTCAAAATTCGTTTCTTTGGATGGGTCATCCATCTCATGCATCGCTACGTATAGGTCGGTCTTATTCTTTCCTTTTCCTTTGATATGAACTTCCACTGCCTGATTCAGGGCATCGATCAAATGCTGCTGAATCTGTCTGTATTTGTCTTTATCCAATGTATTAACTTTCACGACTTCTTTAAAAATCTCTTCAAAGTTATCCCCGATCTCAGGAATTGGATATGAAATGATCGTAAAGCTCCTCTGCTCTGGTTTGATATATTGATTCATGATCTCTGAGGCTTTCATCTGAAATTCCACAGAAAGCTCCTGCTGCTTCTTGCTTAATTTTAAATTCTCTTCTTTATTTTCTGGTAAAAAAGGTATTTCCCCAAATGTTTCCATGCAAGCTGGTCCGGCAAACACATACGCTTCATCTTTATAATGTTCATATGCATTATGATAACATTCTAATTTATGTTTCATAAAACGATTATCAAAGAATATCGCCTGATCATATCTGTGGTCATATTCATACTGTGGGTTTGGAGAAGATGAAACATAACCAATCTTATGAAGTCCTCGTGTTAAAACAGATACGCCACTTCTATAGATGATCGGTGCAAGCCCAATTTCTGAGAATAAACGAACTGCCTCTCTGACAACTGGTTCAAATCCGATCGTATAACGGATATTAACACTTCGTTTTGGACTCATATCAATGTTATTGATGATAAATCCTTCATGAAATCCATCAACATATGTTTTGGCCATTGCTGTGATCTCTTCTTGTGGCAATTTATTTAAAAACTTTAAAGTATCAATTTCATTTTCGGAAATATATTCTCCATATTGATACAAAATATCTGGATCACTGAGATCAGATTCCATCACGATCTTTGTTGCAAAATCAAGTTCTGGGTCTAACTGTTCTCTAATTCTGTACTCAAAAACATCCTCGCTGTAATCTCTCATATGATCAAAAACAATATGCTTGATCTTCTGCGGATGTTCTTCTCCTGATAAAAACAAATTGCTGATTTCCAAGAACAATTCATTGTTGATCACAAGGTCAAACAGTCTTCCTTCGATCGCATAGATAAATCCACTGCGCATCTCTGCATATAAAAATGCGAAGATCTGACCATACTCTTTTCCAAACTTTTCTGTACAAAATTCTGGATTCCCAAAACTATGTGCATATTGTTCCTGGCTGATCTCTTCATACCATATTCTATTCCACTGTTTTAACTGTTCTAATGTCCTCTCTTTGGTATCGTAAATCTCATTTACATATAATAAAAGGTCTGCCATTTTAGAAAAATATGAAGAAAATTCTCTTGTTTCTTCTACATCTTTTTTTAATTCTAACAGTGCGATCTTATTTAATTCATGTCTTTCTGATAACATTGTATTCAAGTCATCTCTTCCTTTCTTTACTTAGATCATTGCAATTATTCCAATCACAAAAATGATCACAGATACTGCCAGCACAATTCCGTTGCAAGTACATCCAATGATCTTCCATTTCATCACTGCTGCGGTATCTTTCATACTTTGTATTCCAAAATATAATCCTATAGCTGATACTACCAGCAAGATCCATCCTCCAGCTCCACTTAATGGACTGCTTGTTCCTCCTGTCTTTATGGAACCGAAAAGCAGCAGGTAATATCCAATGATCCCTGCTGCTCCTAAAATCACAGAAACAATTGATTCCCGTGAAATAATTTTGTCAGATGGACGATATGCAAATGTTTTTCTTTTGTTTCTCTTCATTTTGCCGCCCTCTTTCTGTTATATAAATCATATACTGCTACTACGACCCTGTATATCATATACCCGATCAATCCACCAACCGTATTCATCAGAAGATCATCTACATCAAATACCCCTACTTTCATGATCAATTGACTTGTCTCGATCACTAAACTAAAAAAGGAAGTTGCAAACACTGCACGAAAAAATGCCTTTTTCTTATTGATCACGATCGGGATCATAAAACCAAATGGACTGAATGCAAAAATATTTCCAAACAGATTTGTGACCACTGCTTCGGTGGACAAAAGATATCTGTATGTCCAGAACCTGTTGATTTCTTTGAATAAAATTAAGTTCACATGGGAGGTATCATATCCTGTATCCCTCCCATATCGTTCACTCAATAATACAAAATAAAATATAACTATGATATAAAGATAAAATATAACTTTTATTCCTCGTCTGGCTAACTTCTTTTTCTCAACCGTCACAAGAACCATCCTTAATGTTTTGCACCATACTGTTCATAGTATGCATCAATTGCTGCTTTTAATGTATCATCAATCACAACTTTTCCATTACATTCTTTGTTATATAAACATTCTACAACTTCTTCCATATCAACGATCGCTGCTGTATCAAATCCATATAATTCTTTCACTTCATCCAGTGCACATTTTTCTCCGCCTTTACCGATTTCCATACGGTTTAAGGATACCATAAGTCCAACGATTGTAACGTCAGCCGCACCTTTTACCTTCGGTACTGTCTCTTCCATGGATTTACCAGATGTTGTAACATCTTCGATCATGATCACGCGGTCACCGTCTTTTAATTCGCTTCCAAGGAAGTTTCCTTTATCTGCACCATGATCTTTTGCTTCCTTGCGGTCAGAACAATAACGAACTTCTTTTCCATATAATTCGCTATATGCGATCGCTGTTACAACTCCTAATGGAATTCCTTTGTATGCAGGTCCGAATAACACATCAAAATCATCTCCATAAGTACTATGGATTGCTTTTGCATAATATTCTCCAAGTCTCTTTAACTGAGATCCTGTCACATAAGCTCCTGCATTCATGAAAAATGGAGATTTTCTTCCACTCTTTAATGTAAATTCTCCAAATTTTAATACATCACTTTCTACCATAAATTCGATAAACTCTCTCTTATACTGTTCCATCTTCTATTTAAACCTCCATCTTATTCATTCTTTGCTAATTTGCGGTATTCGTCATAATAAAAACGAATCACATCTTTTCTTGTCACGATCCCGATAAATTTCTCCTGATCATCAATGACCGGAACAAAATTCTGATCTGTGATCACATCGACAAGATCATCCATATCTGTGCTGATCGTCACTGCCTGAATGTTTCTCTTTCTCTTTACATCCATAAGTTTGACTTTCTCAGCTTCTGATATATTCCAATGGCACATAGATTCCATGGCACGCAATACATCACCTTCTGTGATCGTTCCTGCGTATTTACCATCATCAGTTAATGTCGGCACTGCTGAATATCCATGATATTTTAGTTTTTCAAATGCCTGCCTTAAACTTTCATTAGCAGGGATATAGGCAACCTCACTTTTCGGAGTCAGGAAAAATAAAATATTCATACCCTCATCCTCCTTTTATTATCTATTTGACACATCCGATCAATTCGTTAATATCATTGATCTGATGTCTTTCCATGTAAGTTTTGATTCCATCAACAACTTCAAGTGTCGTTGCAGGATTGATAAAGTTTGCTGTTCCTACTGATACCGCTGTTGCACCAGCCATGATAAACTCTAATGCATCCTCAGCTGTTGAGATTCCACCCATACCGATAATCGGCACATCCACAGCGTTAGCAACCTGATATACCATACGGACAGCAACTGGTTTGATCGCTGGTCCGGACATCCCACCTGTCTTATTGGCAAGCACAAAATCTCTTCTTTCAATATCGATCTTCATTCCTGTTAATGTATTAATCAAAGAAAGAGCATCACTTCCTGCATCAACTGCAGCTTTTGCCATCTCTGTGATATCTGTGACATTCGGACTTAACTTCATGATGATCGGCTGTTTTGCTTTTGCTTTCACTGCCTTCGTAATATCATATAACGCTTTTGGATCCTGTCCAAAAGCAATCCCGCCTTCTTTCACATTCGGACAAGATACATTGATCTCTAATAAATCTACTGGCTGGTCAGCAAGTCTTTCTACAACCTCGAGATAATCCTTTTCGGATTTTCCACAAACATTAACAATGATCGTTGCTCCGGCTTTCTTAAGATATGGAATATCTCGTTCAACAAACACATCGATCCCAGGATTCTGCAATCCGATCGCATTTAACATACCACCATATACCTCTGCAACTCTAGGCACAGGATTTCCCGGCCATGGAACATTAGCAACTCCTTTGGTTGTCACTGCTCCTAATTTGGAAAGGTCGACAAATTCACTGAATTCTTCTCCGGAACCAAATGTTCCTGATCCTGTTGTCACAGGATTCTTCATTGTTACTCCGGCAATATCAACTGATAAATTCATTATAGTTCCACCTCCCTGGCGTCGAATACTGGCCCATCTTTGCAAACACGTTTGTTATGAACATGTGAATGGGAATCTACGTCTTTTGACTTGCAAACACAGGCTAAGCATGCACCGATTCCACATGCCATTCTCTCTTCCATGGAAATCTGTGCTTCGATCCCCATCTCTTCTGCATATGCTTTGATTCCTCGAAGCATTGGTGTTGGACCACATGCATAGATGATGCTTCCTTCCACGCCCTGCTCTTTGATCGCATCAATGACATTTCCCTTCGTTCCAAAAGATCCGTCTTCTGTAGAGATCACAACATCTCCAACTGCCTCAAATTCGTCTTTTAAGAACATATCACTGTCACGGTATCCTAAAACTGCTGTTTTGTCGCAATCTAACTGCTTCATTAATTCTAACATCGGAGGAATTCCGATTCCTCCACCGATTAAAATTGCTTTTTTGTCTTTCTGTGTAAATCCGTTTCCTAAAGGTCCTAAGATTTTGACCATCTCACCTTCTTTGTAATCGGATAATTCCTTCGTTCCATCTCCAACCGTACGATAGACGATCCTTAATGTCCCTGCTTCTTTATCGATCCCACAGATACTGATCGGTCTTGGAAGGATCTTACTCTTGTTATTCAGATAAACAGAAATAAACTGTCCTGCTTTTGCTTCTTTCGCAATCTCTTCTGCTTTCAATGTCATATCAAAGATTCCGTCTGATAAAGATGTATGACGAATGATCTCTGCCATTACCTGTTTCTTACTCATCTTGCAATTCTCCTTTATCTGGCTGTTTTCTTTACTCACAAAATAGGTGATCTTTTATTTTACCCAGGCCTGTTTTAAATCTTCTTTCATATCAAGAACAGCCTGTCTTGATGCATCTGCGTAATTTTCTTCTCCAAACTGACTGTAAGCATCCTGTTTATATGCACAGATGATTCCTCTGGAAGAATTAATGATCGCACCTAATCCATCTTCGTTAAAGAATGGCGCAAGATCCTTTGCCTGACCACCCTGTGCTCCGTATCCTGGAACTAAGATGTATGATTTTGGCATGATCTTTCTTAATACTTCTCCCATCTTAGGATAAGTTGCTCCAACAACGGCACCGATATAGCTGTAAGAATCTCCCATCAGTTCTTCTCCCCAGGAAGCAACTTTCTCGGCTACCATCTCATATAACGGTTTTCCATCGATCTCCTGATCCTGGAATTCTCCGCTGGATGGGTTTGATGTCTTAACTAAGATGAACATTCCCTTCTTCTCTTCTTTACATACTTCCATAAATGGACGGATTCCATCACTTCCAAGATATGGATTAACTGTTACAAAATCTTCACAAAATCCGCTGTATGTCTTGCTTCCCACTGCAACCTTTCCTACATGACCGATCGCATAAGCTTTGGATGTTGATCCAATATCTCCACGTTTGATATCTCCGATGATCACAAGACCTTTGCTCTTTGCATATTCACATGTCTTATTAAATGCAACAAGTCCTGGAACTCCAAATTGTTCATACATAGCAATCTGTGGTTTAACCGCTGGAATCAGATCATAAGTTGCATCAATGATTCCTTTGTTATACTGCCAAATTGCCTCTGCTGCTCCTTCTAAAGTCTCACCATATTCAGCAAATGCTGCTTTCTTAATATATTCTGGTACATAATCAAGCATTGGATCTAATCCAACAACAATAGGGGCATCTAATTTTTTAATATTGTTTACTAACTGATTGATCATCGAACTCTCCTTTATATCTTTTTTCTTATATTTCAAAAGATTATACCCTTTCTCATTTATTGATTAAGGTATATTCAATTTATCTTATCACAAAAAGGGAGTTTCGTCTACGAAACTCCCTAAAATCAATTTTAAATTTGTATTACAATTCTTTTGCAAAGGAAAAATCCTGCATAACTTCTATAACTCCTGGACGTTTTAAAAATTCTTCTTCATTTTCCTTGTCACAGATCACAACGATCTGTTCACATCCTGCATCATATGCATTTCGGATTCCAGAATTGGAATCTTCATAAATTCTAATGTCTTTCATATCAATGCCGATCACATCGGCTGCTTTATGAAACATTGCGATCTTATTCTCATATGTTCCATCATCATAAACGATATCTTCTGGCTTGATCCAGCGGTCCAGTCCAAAGGACTCAATAAAGAAATCAATATTTTCTTTGATTGATGCACTAGCAATCGTAAATGGAATATCTTTTTCTTTCAAATGATCAAAAAACTCACATACACCATCTACCAGATGAAATTTTTCCGTATCTTCTTTACAGAATTGACGATAATATTCTTCTTTTTTCTGAGAATATTTTTCTAATTCTTCTTTTGTTGCCTTCCCATCTGTAAAATATAAAATATTTTGTATATTTGGTGTTCCGTTTAGTTTCGTATGTAATTCCTCTAACGTGATTTCTTTTCCTCGTAAGATCTTAGAGATCTCATTCCACGCTTTCACATGTTTATCATTGTCAAAAAATAATGTTCCATTGAAATCAAAAATGATTCCCTGATATTTCATTTCTCATTCCTCCATTGCAATTTTACAGTTCTTTTGTCTTGCTTGCTTCGCGATACCAGTCTGTCTTTGGAATTCCTTCTTTATCCATACGTTCTCCGACACCTTTTAAGCAGAATCTTGAAGTACCTTTTTCTCCTGTTCCATTATGAAATATATCATTTTTCCCATCATAATATCTGATAAAACGGCTCTGGTAATAGTTGATTCCAAGATAATCATTGTAAGATGCAGCTTCTTTTAAGATCTCCATATCATCTTTGCTTGCATGAAAGCTTCCGTTGTTTAACTCTACCAAACGATTGATGATCTCCATTGTTTCATCCCTGTATTCCCTTCATAGCCTGCTTCTTTGTATGCAATAACAGCTTTTGCATGAACCACCATCATATTGTGCATTAACTGGATCGCACTTGCCATATCATATTGTACACCATTCGGGAAGGTTCCTTCAATATATATTGGTTGCAACCGCCCAGATCTCGGTGACATGCTCCCACCACTTAAATCCCTGATTTTGAAGTGGAGGCTTCTTGCTCAATGGCTCTACTGAGCCAAGTATCTACAAGCTATATTATGTTAAAAATCCTTGATCTTTCTCTATATTCTTCTTTTTAGGAGCGGCGGGCTTTTTATTGCATAGTGGATTCCTTCGAATTTTCCTAGGATAAAAAAATCCCGGATCTTTTATTTTGATCCGGGATTGTGTATACTATATACTTTTTTTGTTTTCTTATACATAAATATAATCTGTCATAACTGGCTGCATGCCATTGTCCTCGATCATTTGATAAATCTCATCAACTGATCTTCCATCACTGATCTCGAACTGTTCATCACCTTTTTCTTCTTCCTGACTGTGTCCACCGATTCCAACATTTACTCCTGCTGAAATCTTCGTCGCTGCGATCTGAATGATGTTGTCACGGAATCTTTCACATTCACGTGTTGAGATCGTAATACTTGCAAATGGCATAAAGATTCGATATGCACAAATGATCTGTAGAAGCTGTGGTTCATGAACATCTTTTGGATTGATCTTATCGTTATTAATGATCGGACGTAATCTAGGACATGAAAATGCGATTTCTGCATGTGGATATTTTTTCTGTAAAAGATATGCATGCATTCCTGTTGCCAGTGCATCTTTTCTAAAATCATCCAATCCTAAGAGAGCAGCAAATCCGACACCTCTCATTCCACCCATGATCGCACGTTCCTGAGCATTGAGACGGTATGGGAAGATTCTCTTTCTTCCACCCAAATGCAGTGTCTTATATTTGTCTGAATTATATGTTTCCTGGAAGACTGTAACAAAATCTGCCCCACATTCATGCAGATATGCATAATCTTTAGAATCCATTGGATATACTTCAAGACCGATCAGTTTAAAATATTTCTTCGCGATCTTACATGCTTCTCCGATATATTCAACACTTGATTTGTTTGGACTTTCTCCAGTCAGGATCAAAACTTCTTCCAATCCTGTCTCTGCGATCGCCTGCATTTCTTTTTCAATCTCTTCTGCATTAAGCTGTGCACGTTTGATCTTGTTGTGGCAATTAAATCCACAGTAAACACAATAATTTTCACAGTAGTTTGCAATATATAACGGAGTAAAGATCGCTACAGAGTTTCCAAAATGTTTTCTTGTCTCTTTCTGTGCTTTCTGTGCGATCTCTTCCAAAAACGGCAATGCCGCTGGCGATAATAAAGCTTTGAAATTATCAACAGAACAAGTTTCTGCTGCCAATGCTTCTTTGACATCTTTTGCTGTATAAATGTCTGCATCATAGCTGTTCATCTCTGCGATGACACGGTCCATGATATCTGAATCAATCGCTTCCATATCATCCGTATATTTCATATGATCTGTATTCTCATCAATTCTTACACTCATGATTAATCCTCCAAAAATCCTGTTAATGGTGATGATGCGCTAGAACCTTTTTCAATGACTCTTCCAAGTCCTGCCAGATATGCGCTTCTTCCTGCCTCAATTGCTTTCTTAAATGCTTCTGCCATGGCTGGAATATCACCTGCAGTTGCGATTGCTGTATTCGCCATCACTGCAGCTGCACCCATTTCCATTGCTTCACATGCCTGAGATGGTTTTCCGATTCCTGCATCTACAATAATCGGAAGATCGATCTCATCGATCAAAATCTGGATAAAGTCTTTCGTACAGATTCCTTTGTTAGATCCAATTGGAGACCCAAGAGGCATAACTGCAGCTGCCCCAGCATTTACAAGATCTCTGGCTGCATTTAAGTCTGGATACATATATGGCATAACAACAAATCCTTCTTTGGCAAGGATTTCTGTTGCCTTAATCGTTTCATAGTTATCTGGAAGCAGATATTTAGAATCATGAATAACTTCAATCTTAACGAAATCTCCGCATCCTACTTCTCTTGCAAGTCTTGCAATACGAACTGCTTCTTCTGCATTTCTTGCTCCAGATGTATTTGGAAGAAGTGTGACACCTTCTGGAATATAGTCAAGAATATTAGCTGTATCATTTGTGTTCGTTCTTCGAAGTGCTAATGTAATGATCTGTGCTCCTGCATTCTGCACTGCTGCATTGATCAGATCTAAGGAATATTTTCCTGATCCTAAGATAAATCTTGAATCAAATTCATGTCCACCGATGATTAACTTGTCCTGTTTCATGTTATTCTCCTTTATATATGCATAATTTTCTTATCTCTTTGTACCTGTTATCTTCAGATCATCCGCCACCGACAAAGGCTACGATTTCTAATGTGTCACTGTCACTTAAGATCACATTCGCATATTCCCCTTTAGGAACGATTTCTCCATTTCTTTCCACTGCGATTCTCTTATCTGAAAATCCTTCCTGTGTTAAGAAATCAGATAATGCGACAGTGTCTTTTAATGTTTTTGTCTCTCCATTTAATCTCATCCGCTTTCCTCCTTGACTAACTTTCCTTTTATCTTTAAAAGGAACAAAAAAGGGTCCACAAAGAAGCATCACACCCGAGGTGGTGTGCCCCTTCATGGACCCGATAGTTCAGATTCACTCTTGTTGTAGATTATCATATTGATATTTTTTTGTCAAGTGATTATTGCATTTTGTTTTTTGTGTGATATAATATCTTTGTGCTTTAATCAGCACTTTGACATTTGTTTGAATCCTCTTTGGCATTTTATATGCCAGGGGGATTTTTTATTTCTTGATCGTTATATTTTTATTCCAGATTTAATATTTCAAAAACTTTAACCCTTTCCTTTAACCAATTCAAATATAAACAAAATAAAAAAGCTACAAACCGCATAAATACGAAGTTTGTAGCTTATGACTCCAACGAGAATCGAACTCGTGATTCGACCTTGAGAGGGTCGCGTCTTAACCGCTTGACCATGGAGCCAGATTTATATTCGAGGTGGTCTGTTGCAACCACCTCTATCTATTATACATATTATTTTTGTAATGTCAAGAACTTTTTTAAATTAAATTTCTTATTTTCAGATAGTCCAAAATCATTTTTACACATCCATCGATTCCAAGGATTCCTTCGTCCAGACATAATTCATATCCATTGGACATTCCCCATATTTCATTTGTGTAATATTTATGAAATTCATAACGTTTTGAATCTTCTGTTTCTATTTCTTTTTTAGCTTGTTCTTTGCTTATTCCAAGATATTTCATAAGATTTTTAATTCGAATGTTCTTATCTGCATGCATAAAAATTCTTACCGTATTCGGACGTTCCCTGAAAAGATAATTTCCACAGCTATCCATCACGACGCCTCCCGTATTACCAATAATCTTTTTGATAATCCCGAAAGGTACCTCATTAGAACTCACATTTTCACTCATTGCAATTGCATATAACAGACTGTTTACTTTTCTGTCATTAAAAAATGCATTTAATTCATCATAATCATCCGTTCCTTCTACTACTCTTAGAAGATGTGCCTTGTCATAAAGTGGCAGTTCAAATTGTCTTCGAATTTTTTCTGCGACTTTATCTCCCATTGTTCCATGTTCTCTTCCGATCGTGATGATCATTTTCTCATCTGCCATGATTTCTTCCTCCTATTTTAAATAAGCTGAGCAAATCCTGATACAAATACAACAGTCAAAAGTCCTGCTACTGCTACTGCCAGACTGCTCATTGCACCTTCGACTGGTCCCATCTCAATTGCTCTTGCTGTTCCGATCGCATGAGATGCTGTTCCAAGTGCCAGGCCTTTTGCCAATGGATTTTTTATTTTAAAGATATGAAATACTGTATCTGCGATCACATTTCCAAGAATTCCAGTAATAATGATCACTGCAACTGTAATTGTCACGATTCCACCTAATTCTTCTGATATTCCAATTCCGATCGCTGTTGTGATCGATTTAGGAAGCATTGTTACATACTGTTGGTGGTTGAATCCAAATAACATACAAAGAACAAAAATTCCTGTTAAACTTGCTAATGTTCCTGATAATATCCCACAAACAACTGCAACCTTATTTTTCTTTAGTAATTCTAACTGTTCATATAGAGGTACAGCAAGACACACTGTTGCTGGCGTCAACAAATAAGATATGTATTTCGCACTTGCGTTATATACTTCATAACTGATTCCAAATACTTTCAATGCCAGGATCACAATAACTATAGATACTAATAATGGATTTAATATCGCTAATCCCAGCTTTCTCTTTAAAAATAGTCCGATCTCATATGCGATCAAACTGATCGTTACTCCTGCAAACAATGATTGTCTGAACATTTCATTCATTTTTGATTCCTCTCTTCTGTGCTATCATTTGTGCTATTTTTCCTGTGACTACCATAACAAATATTGTGATCACTACAGTTATGACTAGTATTGGCAGTAATAATGGCTGTAAAACTTTCCACGAATCAATTAATCCAGCTGCTGCTGGAATAAACATAACGGGCATGATCTCAATCAGAAAAAATGCTGCCTCTTTAACTTGACTCGTCTTCAAAATACCAGTCACCAGACATAACAACATTAACACCAGTCCATACACACTTGCCGGAATTGGCAATGGTATGAACATCTTAAGCACTTCTCCCAAAAAAGAGAGTAGTAAAATAATCATAAATTGTCTAAGAAATTTCATACACTCCTCCAGTTTTTCATATTAAGTCTTTTTTCTTGTATACAATATTATGGTACTACCAACTTTTAATGTCAATACTTTGTTTATTGTCATTTTTAAAAAAAATAGAATCCTGCATCGACAGAATTCTATTTTTTCACCTAAATTATTTTACAACTTTTGCAGCTTTGGCATTGATATATCCAATGAATTTTCCTGATTTGGTATACAATGCAAGATATTTATTTCCATTCTCATGTTTATATCTATATTTTGCTACATATGTTTTCTTATAAACTTTTGTTTTTGATTTCTTCCATTTGAAATTCTTATATAGTTTATATTTTTTACTCTTGATCTTTACACGTTTTCCATAAGTATATGCTTTTCCCTGCTCTGGCTGTGTTGCTGATCCTAATCGTTTTACCGCTTTCTTATTAATATACCCAACAAATTTACCACCTTTTGTATAAAGAGCAAGATATTTATTTCCATTCTTATGGTCATATCTATATTTTGCTACATATGTCTTTTTATAAACTTTTGTTTTGGATTTCTTCCATTTAAAATTCTTGTAAAGTTTATAATTTTTCTTTGTAACTTTCACTCGGTAATTATAACTAATCGCAGGTCCTGCTGCTGTTCTTGTATATACAACTTTCTGTACTGTATTACCTTCCTGTGTTCCCTTTAATGTCATGTTATATTTTTTATTCTTTGGATAATATCCAGAGAATTTTGGTAATGTGATCTTGCGGGTCTTTCCTACTTCAACTTTGACATACTGGGTAGGATATACTTCTTTTCCATTTTTATCAACGATCTTCAATGCTATGATCTGTTCTTTTCCTTTGGATACAGAATCTTTGTAGAACTTCAATGACTGCAATGGATATCCGTTAATATCAAACAGTGCCTGATTATCCCAGCTTGTTCCACCCCATGCTGCTTTTCCTTTGTAATACATTTTAGAATCTGGAAAATATCCAAGTGCACCTTTCGATGCCCATCCTGTACCATACTGATCTGCGATCTGCTTATTATATTCCCAGTTTGTCCATCCTGCTTTTACCGGAATCCATGCACCTTCCCAATAGAATGTACCTAATCCATTATCCTGTGATAACACGGTATCATAAAGATCTGTAAGTTCATTTACCTGTCCTTGTGGTCCTACTTCATATGCACCTGTATTTGTACTGTCTCCGATAGAATTTGGTGTACCGTCTCCATCATTTAAACTATTAACCCAGCTTGTCTCAAATACTGCAAACATCTTTCCATAGGAAGCGGCCAGTGTCTGCACATCTTTCAATGTCTTTGGCGTATTTGCTTTTGCTGCAATGGACCAGAATGGATAATATGAAGATCCTAAAACATCATAGTCCACATTATCTCTCTTCCATGTATTCATGATCGTTTTGTATTTCCATACATTTGGTGTTTCAAGATGTAATGCAACCAAAGCCTGCGGTGTATATTCTCTGACTGCTTTAATTCCGGCTTTTAAATATTTATTTACTTCTGTTGATTTCTTTTTATCTCCCCAGATGACATTAAAAGATTCTCCTTTGTCTCTGTTAGAGTATATTCCAAGAAGTCCGTTGGTAATTTCATTTCCTACCTGAACCATTCCAATGTTTGCCCCGGCATCTTTAAATTTCTGAATAGATTCTTTGGTGAAATCATATACATCTGAACACATCTTTTCTGTATTATTTACATCCTTTTTCCATGCTTTTGGAACTAACTGAACCGCTGGTTCTGCCCAGAAATCCGAATAATGAAAATCAAGCAGAACTTTCATATCATATTGGGCTGCCTCTTTTGCGATCTCTACACCTGTGGAAACATCATTTCCACCACCGCCATAGGTTTCCCCATCTGCATTAAACGGATCATTCCAGATCCTGATCCTGATATAGTTGATTCCATTATCATGAAGTACTTTTAATAACGGTGTCTCATTTCCTTCATAATCATAATATTTCACTCCTGCTTTCTTTAATGCAAGATAAGATGAAATATCCATTCCTCGGATAGAACTCTCAGACATTCCTTTGACTTTTTTGATCGTTACTTTTTGATCTTTTAATCCTGTATCTCCACCGTATTCCCATGGATCTTTGTAGCTGCTTACATCAACCTGATTTCCTTGTGCATAAGCAAAGATTGCAAGTGAAGACATTGCTTGTCCATTTTCATCAAAGAATGAGTCCCATGCCCCGACAAAATCTGCATCATCATAGATCAATCCACCTGCATTTTTCTCATCGATCGTTGCCTGAAGATAATCATAAATGCTCTTTGTCTGTGTCGTTATACTGGCTTTTCCTTCTGAATCTTTCCATGGACATTTGACACTGGAAATGATCATCTGCTTTCTTGCTGCCTTTTCTTCTACTGTATTCTTTAATGTTTTTACATAATTTTCATTGTGTGTATCCGGATAGATGTTTACTCCAATATAATCATATCCTGCACCCTCATATTTTTCACAGGCATATCCGAGCTGTTCTATAATATATTGGATATCAGAAGCCTTTCCTGGCGCTGCAAAATTAAATGCGGCTTTTATTCCAGCATCTTTTACAATCTTTGAAATCTCTGCCATCGCACAATATCCGTCCCAATTGCTCAAAGTCAAGAAATTATAGTTTACTTCATTTCCGATCGTGATCATCGTTGGGACTGTATCTGCTGCCTTCAATTCTTTGATGACGTTTTTTGTATACTCCAGTGCCTTTTCTTCTGCTGAATCAGTATCCCAACCATCTGGTAATTTCTGCCCCCCTGCATACGTTATATTATCAGAATATAACAATGTAACATTTGTTTTTAATCCTGCTTTCTTGGCTTCTTTTAATGTCTTCTTAGCGTTTTCTAAAGACAGATAGCTTTCATTACCCTCTTTATCTTTTGTTGGATTCACTGCAACTTTCACAGAAATCGTATTGATTCCCTGTGATCTTACATATTCAAACACATTGGAAACTTCGATTCCTTTGTAATTTTTCCAGACTTTTTTCCACGCATTTTTTTGCAGTTGATAATGGGAAAAATCTGCTCCTAAAACCGTCTGACTGCTGATTCCATTTATTTTCTTATACTGTGACATATCATTCGTATCACTGCTTATTGTTTCTGCCTTTGACTCCGCTTTTACGTTATGTGCAAACATTGGCATGGATGTTAATCCTGTTGAAACAGTTAATGTTGCTGCCACCAATGTTGTCAATATCTTTTTAACTTTGTTCATTTAACTTCTCCTTCCCTATCCTTTGTTATTTTTCTTACATTTTAACGCATGTAAATCATAAATGTGAATAAATCCTTCTGAAATTGTATTCCTTTTGCACTTTCATATTTCCATGCCTGTCCTGTCACTCCATAAATATAATATGCAGATGATGTCAACCCTCCTCTCTCTAATCGTTCTCTCTTAAACCAGTTTCCAAAAGAGCTGGTTGGTCTGCTCTTGATCGGATGAGAATCTAAGACCAGATATTTTTTTGTCTTGGGATTAAAATCAGCAACTGTTACATAATGTCCTGGTACATGCGAGATTGCTACACAACCTTTTTTCAGATATTCTCTTACTTCTGATGTACTGTAAGTTGTCTTAATATAAGTGAACCCATATGTGTCTCCAAATTTCTTCGCTGCCGCCTTAAAAATCCCATCATGTGTTCCGGCACCTATGATCCTGTAATGTTTCTCCACTGCATAATCTGCAAACAACATTGGATCAACAAATTGTCCATTCAATGCATATACTGCATTTGTGATCGCCACAACTCCGCAGCCTGCTGCTGCCATTTTCCCACTGTAATCCGAAACATTTCCATAATCTTTTCTGGCCCATGCAGGATCAAACTGCATAAAATCACGATACGGATATACATTTTTATTGTTAAGACGCATTACCTGCCATTGATAAGACTTCTGTGCTGCTTCTTTCTGTGTTTTTGTGAAACAGTTGTTCATATCTTTTATTTTACCGTCTGTCAAGATACCATTTTCATCCATTGACAGATATTTTTCATTTTTCATATTTTTGATATAAAAATGATCGTACTCACGTATTAGTTTCCATGTGTGATCTTCTTTGCTTTGATTCAAAATCGAAACTTGATATTTCTGATCTCCCAGAAAAATGATCTGTACACGAATTCCTTCTCCAGAAGCTTTATTTTGTATCCAATAAGTTCCATTTCCTAGTAACTGTTTTTCATTCCCATTATATGGAATGGATTCCTTATGATACAAACTTCGATCAATCCATCCAATTCCATATGCCTTCTTTTTCTCATAGATCACCTGAACATAATCGGATGTTTTACTGACTACGATCACTCCTGAATATCTTGGTGCTACACCTATCTTTTTACTTCCTGAAGATGTTTCAAAAACATTCATCTTTTTTTTCAAAAATGCATACCTCTTTTTGAATGAATGATCATAAATTTTCCCAGCAAATTCATCATAGACCGTCTGGGGATTATCAAAATATCCTGGCTGTGCTGCCTGTATTTTGATGCCTGAGATCATGCAAAGAACAAGGCATATCACTACACAGATTCTTCTCTTATTTTTCCTGTATTGTTTTGTCATTTGATTTTCCTTTTATTTTGTTAATTCTATTGACAGTATATCATTTTCATGATAAATTATTAATCAGTTCTGCTGCTGTGGCACAGGAGGTAGCGCACCTCATTGGTAGTGAGGAGGTCACGGGTTCAACTCCCGTCAGCAGCTTTATAAAGAAGACTTAAAACATCTGTTTTAAGTCTTCTTTTTATTTCTCTTATCTTTACTTTAACTTTCCTGATCATTTCTGATCTTCCTGCGAATCCTCTGAATCGCATTATCAATGGATTTATCACTTTTTCCAAGTTTTTTTGCAATCGTTGTATATGTTTCTCCATTCAGATAATGATACATCACCTGTTTTTCGAATTTACTTAAATTCTGGTCAAGCATTTTGTAATAATCATTTAATTCTTCCTTTCGAAGCATCATCTCCTCCGGAGTTTCCTCCGGAGTTTCTAAGATTTCATCCAATGATAATTCTTCTTCCTGATTCTTTTGTTCAAACAGAGAGATTGCTGTATTCAACGGAATATGTTTTTTTCTGTTAAATGCAGTGATCGTTGTATAGATCTGTCTTTGCACACACAGATAAGCAAACGTTGAAAACGAAGTGTTCTTTTCTTCCTGATAGGATGTCACTGCTTTAAAAAGCCCGATCATTCCTTCCTGGATCAGATCTTCTTCATCCCCACCTGCAAGAAAAAAGCTCCTTGCCTCTTTCCTTACCATATCCCTGTATCTCTCTAACAGACATTCCATCGCATCATCATTACCGCTTTGGATCTGTCTGAGCAATTTCTCATCAGAAATTGTTTTTAATTCTTTCATTCTTTATTTTCCCAGTCGTTGTCTTACAACTTCAAACGCCAGAACACCTGCTGCTACAGAAGCATTCAGTGAATCAATATCTCCTTTCATTGGAATAGATGAGATAAAGTCACACTTTTCCTTTACCAAACGGCTCACACCGCTTCCTTCATTTCCAATAACAAGCCCGATCGATCCTGTCAGATTCTGACGATATATCACTTCTCCATCCATATCTGCACATGCAAACCACATACCACGTTCTTTTAATTCATCCATTGTTTTTCCAATATTTGTTACTTTCACAACTGGTGTATAATTGATCGCACCTGCAGATGTTTTTGCTACAGTTGGTGTAATTCCAACTGCACGATGCTTTGGAATGATCACTCCATGTGCACCTGCAAGATTTGCTGTACGAATGATCGCCCCAAGATTATGAGGGTCTTCAATCCCATCTAACAGGATAAAGAAAGGATCCTCACCTTTTTCTTCTGCTCTTTTAAACAGATCCTCAATCGTTCCATATTCATATGCTGCGACAATTGCAACAACTCCCTGATGATGTTCATTTGTCAGCTGATTCAAGCGTTCTTTATCTACAAATTTAAGAATCACATCTGTTTTCTTTGCCTCTCTTACGATCGTACGGATTGGTCCATCCTGACATCCATCCAATACAAAAATCTTGTCAATTGGTTTCTTTGCTCTTAAAGCCTCGATCACGGCATTACGCCCTGCGATCAGATCTTCTTTATGATTCATGTTCTTCTCCTGTTTCTTCTTTTTTATTCAAATCAAAACCGATCCCGATCAATTCGATGATGCGGTCCATATCTCCTGCCAGATATAAATATCCAACCAAAGCTTCCACTCCAGTTGCTTTTCTGTAATCCATCATAGATGCATTCTTTGCAACAGAACCTGATTTGGAATTTCTTCCACGTTTATAAACAGCCATTTCTTCTTCTGTCAAAAATGGCTCGATCTTTTCAAACACTTCTTTTTGTGCAGAAGCTTTGACCATACTGCTTGATTTTTTGTGATACTTATTCACACTCATATTCCCTGCAGACATAACGATCGTTCGGATCACGATCTCATAGATCGCATCTCCAATGTAAGCAAGAGATAATGGAGAGTAACTTTTGGGATCCAATCCATCAAGATACAATCCTTCTTTGATCTTTTGAATTAAGCTCTGCTCCATTTTACACCTTCTCTTGTATCTTTTAATACGATACCCTGCTCTAATAACTGGTCTCTGATCTCGTCTGCTCTTGCAAAATCTTTGTTCTTTCTTGCCGCCTGACGTTCTTCGATCAGTTTTTCGATTTCTTCATCTAGGATCTCTTCTTCTTTTGTTGTTTCAATTCCAAGAACGCTGCAAAGATCTTCTAATACTTTTAGTACTTTCTTTGCATAGTCTGCACTGAAGTCTTTCACTGTTGAGTTCGATTCACGCACGATTTCAAAAATAGCCGAAACTGCATCTGCTGTGTTAAAGTCATCTTCCATTGCATCTTCAAATTTCTTTACAAGTACTTCTATATTAGCAAAATGTTCTGTTTCTTCTTTGCTTAAAGAACCTGTTTCTTCTTTAGCTGCCATCTCTCTGCATAGATCAATTGCTGTCAAGATACGGTCTAATCCTGTTTTTGCACTTTCTACTAAAGTATCACTGAAGTTTAATGGGGTTCTGTAGTGTGCACTTAACATGAAGAAACGAATCACCTGTAATGGATACTTTTCTCCAATTTCACGCACTGTAAAGAAGTTTCCTGCTGATTTAGACATTTTCTTATTGTTGATATTTAAGAAACCATTATGCATCCAGTAATTCGCAAACTTCTCCCCATTGCATGCTTCACTCTGTGCGATCTCATTTTCATGATGAGGGAAGATCAAGTCTTCTCCACCTGCATGAATATCAATTGTATCTCCGATATATTTCTTAGACATCTCAGAACACTCAATATGCCATCCTGGTCTTCCTTCTCCCCATGGAGAATCCCATGCGATTTCTCCTTCTTTCTTTGGTTTCCATAATACAAAATCAAGAGGATCTTCCTTTCCTTCTTCTCCTGTTACCTTGATCTCGCGATGTCCTGCTTCTAGATCATCAATATTTTTCTTGGAGAGTTTTCCATAATCTTTAAAAGATCTTGTCTTAAAGTATACAGTTCCATCTACTTCATATGCATGCCCTTTTTTGATCAATGTCTGAATCATTTTGATCATTCCACCGATTTCTTCTGTCGCTCTTGGCTGGTGGGTTGCAGGTTTGATATTTAACGCTTCCATATCTTGTTTGCATTCCTTAATATATCTTTCTGCGATCTCTGTTGCTGTTACACCTTCTTCATTTGCCTTCTTAATGATCTTGTCATCGACATCTGTGAAGTTTGAAACATAATTTACTTCATATCCTTTATATTCAAAGTAACGACGCACCGTATCAAAAATGATCATTGGTCTTGCATTTCCAATATGAATGTAGTTATACACCGTTGGCCCACAAACATACATTCCAACTTTCCCTGGATGCACCGGTACAAATTCTTCTTTTTGTCTTGTCAGTGTATTGTAGATTTTCATTTTTCTTTTTCCCTTCTGATTGCTTCTGAATTTTGATAATGTATAATAAATGTTTCCAGTGCCTGTCGTAATTCAGCATTCTCTCTTGCTAGCTTTTCGATATCCATATCAACTGGATTTGGAAGATCGATCTGGTCAAGCACAATACTCTGAATGCGATTGACTCTCTCTCCATCCTGTTTAACTACCTTACCTGGAACTCCGACAACAGTAGAATTCGGCGGTACATCAGATACAACAACACTTCCTGCACCAATCTTTGAGTTCTTTCCAATTGTAATAGATCCCAAAACCTTAGCACCTGAACTGATCATAACATTATCTTCGATCGTTGGATGACGTTTTCCAGTTTCATTTCCAGTTCCACCTAATGTAACACCTTGATATAAGGTCACATTATTTCCGATGATCGTCGTCTCGCCAATTACCACTCCATGCCCATGGTCAATAAAGAACCCTTCTCCGATCTGTGCACCTGGATGAATCTCAATTCCAGTTTTTCTCGCCCATTTCTGAGAAATCTTTCTAGCTTTGTAAAACTCTCCTTTCTTATATAATTCGTGTGCAACACGATGCCAATACAGTGCTTTTACATAAGGATACAAAAAAACTTCTTTCTCTTCCCTTAACGCAGGGTCTCTTAGTTTGATCGTATCATATTGGCTTTTCGCAAATTCTCGAAAACCCATCATAATTTCTAAACCTCCAATATATAGTATGTAATTTACAGGACTTTTTATATCATAGAGGATTCCATCAAAATTTTCTATAATACAAAAAACTCCGTCTCTAAATAAAGAGACGGAGTATATCCGCGGTTCCACTCTTTTAAAAGTTCCTGATCTTCTTATTATATATCTGACTAATATCACTTGATCAGGATACTTTCACTCGAATCCGTTAACGCCGGCAACGTACAAAACTACTTTATTCATCTTGTCTGCTCCCAGATGCATTCCAGACATCTTCCCTCAAAGCCGCTTCCAGCCGATGGCAGCTTCTCTCTGACAGTTCCAACTTGTCTGTACTAATTCTGTTCATTGCATTTAACTACGAATAGTTTATGCTTTTTCATACAAAATGTCAACAGATTCTTATTTTTCATACAAAGTATTCGTTATTTATTCTGGTAAAACTCTCGCCTTCACAACAGCCTTCTTCACTGCACTTCCTACAATGATCGCGATCACGATCTTTGCCGCATCTCCTGGAAGATATGGAATCACACCTGCATATAATCCCTGTACAAATGTTAAATGCATCTGTACACACAGCCAAATCGTTCCAAATGCATATGTTACTGCTGTTCCAAGTACCATACCAATTACTGCCATCACTATGTTCCCTGAGAATTTTTCTACAAAGAATCCACTGATCAATGCCAAAAAGATAAATCCAACCAAATATCCTCCTGTTGGTCCTGCAAGTTTAGCAAGCCCACCACTAAATCCTGAAAATACTGGAAGTCCTACTGCTCCGATCAGAAGGTATACAAGATAACTGATCGTTCCACGTTTCATCCCAATAACCATTACCGCAAAATAAATCACCAAGTTTGTAAATGAAATCGGTACTGGTGTAAATGGCAATGTGATCGACATTGGTCCTAAAATACAAGTTAATGCTGCCATTAATGCAATCAGTGTTAAATCCTGAATTTTCATTGTTTGTTGTTCCATAATAAATTTCTCCCTCACTTTTATTATTTTCCTGTACTGACTGCCATTATATATCATCAATTTCTTATTGTCAACTTTATTTTTTTAAAAGTTAACAATAAGAAGTCTTTTGATCATTCTAAAAAAAGAAAGGCACCACCGATGCCTTTCTTAATCTTCGTTCTCTTCTTCTAAAATCCCAAGTTCTTTGATCCGCTCCTCAATCTTTTTTAAAGATTCTTCATAAGTTCCTTCTTTTGTCTCTTCCCTCTCCTGATTCATTCCATCAAGTAATTCGTCAATATTCTTACTTAATGGATTGCTGTCCGTTTTTCTCGTCAATAATCCCATATCTGTCTCCTTCTTCCGCTTCTTTGATGATCCTGCATGGATTACCTGCAGCAACTACATTGGCTGGAATATCCTTTGTTACAACACTTCCTGCACCGATCACACTATTGTCGCCAATCGTAACTCCAGGAAGAATCGTAACCCCTCCGCCAATCCATACTTTATCTCCAATCTTAACTGGGAGGGCCCATTCATATCCCTTTTCTCGTCTCTTCACATCTGCTGGGTGGTTCGCAGTATAAATTCCTACATTCGGACCTATAAAAACATGATTCCCGATTTCAACTCCTCCACCATCTAAAATCGTCAGATTAAAGTTTGAGAAAAAGTCACTTCCAATCGTTGTCCTATATCCATAATCCAGATAAATGGGTGCTTCCAGATGAACATTCTTCCCAAGACTTCCAAATATCTGTCCTATCAGATAATTCCGACGTCCTTTATCTTCCCAATGTTCATTAAACTGTCTGGTTAGAGATTTTGCATGGTTTCTCTCTTCTATCAGAGCTTGATCCTCTGCATTATATAAAATTCCCATCAACATTTTTTGTTTTTCCGTCATCTTTTTCCCTCCGTTGTCTTATATTTTATCATACTTCTTTTCTGTTATCTATCGAATTTGACTTTCTATCAAAAAAATTGTAGGATAAAAGAGATTTAACCATTAAGGAGGTTTAAACATGGATACCAACTTTATTATTTCTCTTGATTCCATTGCAGACGTGAATGCATTTGCAAATACGATCGCACATTTTAAATCTGAGATTGATCTTTCTTCTGGCAGATATATCGTAAATGCAAAATCGATCATGGGAATTTTCAGCCTTGATCTGACAAGACCTTTGACTTTAACCGTACATGGTAAAGATGAACTTGAAGAAATCAGCTCTGCAATTGCACCATACTTGAAAAAATAAGTTTACTTGTGATCAATGCGAGCATTTGAAGCCTCTGTTTTTAGAGGCTTCTTTTATTTTGTGAATTTTATTTAGTAAAAGAAAAAAAGCATGATCTAAGTTCATTCTTAAATCATGCTTATTAACTGAGCGTGCGGGGATTCGAACCCCGGACAACTTGATTAAAAGTCAAGTGCTCTACCACCTGAGCTACACACCCTTATATAATTAAATTACTTCACCACATATCTATTAGGCAAAATAATAGGGTGGGTAATGGGATTCGAACCCACGGCCTCCAGAGCCACAATCTGGCGCGCTAACCAGCTGCGCTATACCCACCATATGTGTTACTTCTATATAATATATACAGATATAGAAAAACGAGCCTGAAGGGATTCGAACCCCCGACCCACGGCTTAGAAGGCCGTTGCTCTATCCAACTGAGCTACAGACTCAAATCTTATAGGTTACCTATAAAATTAAAAAGCGGGTGATGGGAATCGAACCCACGTGATCAGCTTGGAAGGCTGGAGTTCTACCATTGAACTACACCCGCTTATAATCGGGGTGACAGGATTCGAACCTGCGACCTCTTGATCCCAAATCAAGCGCTCTAGCCAAGCTGAGCCACACCCCGTAAGTGTTATATGATTTTGTAACTCATAACAAGAATATTCTATCATATCTTGTTATGCTTGTCAATCCTTAAAAGAACTGCGGATGACAGGAGTTGAACCTGCACGTCGTAGACACTAGAACCTAAATCTAGCGCGTCTGCCAATTCCGCCACATCCGCATATTGCAAAACAACAAGCATTTGTTTTCTTGTTGACTGCTTGAATAGTATATCAAGTATTGGTATTCCTGTCAAGTATTTTTATACAAAAATAGCTGTGTCTACTTAATTCCCGCAGATACAGCCATTTTTGTGTTTTTAGTACTGGTTCTTACTTTGTTTTTGCCGATTTTACATTCAGCCATTTTGAATAGACATTTTTGAATCCAACTTTCTTATAGGTACGAATGCGTACATAATATTTCTTCTTTGCTTTTAATTTTTTTAATGTAACACGAGTTTTTTTGTATCCATTCACATTTTTTGTTTTTGCTTTTTTAAAGCTTCTCTTTGTACTATACTGAATCTGATAACCTTTGATTCTCTTTTTCTGCACTTTGGAAGTTATTTTCTTCCATGTCAAAGCAATCGATCTTTTTGCTGCTTTTACAGAGCCGAGTTTTGTTGCTTCCGGTGTCGGAACTGCTGTTTTTTTCGCTGCTATCGTAACTTTAAGAATTGCTGTAGAGGCAAGTTGTCGATTTGTCATATATGCCATCGGCGCAGATGCTGTCGCATAACAATTCTCATCAATCACATATTCCAGGTAGACTGTTCCTGGATTATGTGCATTCAATGTTACTTTTCCAGAACGGCTTTGGCTCAAACTCGCTATGTTCCCGGAAACATCTTCTTTTCCATCTGCAGAAGTTATGATCCAGTGTCCCCTGTCCTGATTAAATCCAATATAATCCGTACCTGCTTTATTAATTCCTTTGACTCTAATATTGGATATGGTAAGAGAATTACCAGTCAGAAGATTCAAATCCGATGCTGTCGTTTCAATTTTTGACAATGGCTGCGTTGAAATCAATCCATCATATGTAATGTTTATTGTCTTTAAATTTACAC
>OHBP01000233.1_pt1 | contig 32728 bp, 20 predicted proteins | sample 1577471 | NCBI WGS metagenome assembly OHBP01 (sample SAMEA3879503, study PRJEB24766) | human gut metagenome | biome: human-associated habitat; feature: feces | place: USA | collected 1985/1987
TGCCATTCGTGGTGATGATGGTATTGGCTGTGCCAAGGTCCATCGCTATTTCTTGCGTAAAAGAGAATAATCCCATGTTGTTAATTATGAATTATAAATTATGAATTATGAAGATGACAGCATGCTCGGCGCAGCTAACTCATCATTCATCATTCATAATTCATCATTAATATTAGTGTTTGAAATGACGAATTCCTGTGGTCACCATCGCGATGCCATGTTCGTTGCAATAGTCGAACGAAAGCTGATCCTTGATGGAACCACCCGGTTGAATAACTGCGGTCACACCTTCATTTCCGGCAATCTCCACGCAGTCGGGGAAGGGGAAAAAAGCGTCGGATGCCATCACGGCACCTTTCAGGTCGAAGCCGAAGTTCTTGGCTTTTTCGATGGCCTGCTTCAAAGCATCCACACGTGAAGTCTGTCCCACACCGCTTGCCAGCAATTGCTTGCCTTTAGCCAGTACGATAGCGTTGGACTTGCTGTTCTTCACAATCTTGTTAGCAAAGAGCATGTCTTCTATTTCCTGTGCGGTAGGTGCTTTCGTGGTTGCAGTTTTCAAATCTTCAGGCTTCTCGATGTTCAGGTCGCGGTCCTGTACCAACACACCATTCAAGAGAGAACGGAACTGCTTCTTAGGCAGTGTGGCAGGCTTGCGAACCAGAATAATACGGTTTTTCTTCTGTCCCAGGATTTCCAATGCGTCTACATCGTAATCAGGGGCGATAATTACTTCAAAGAAGATTTTATTGATTTCCTCAGCAGCGTCCTTATCGATCACTCCGTTTGTGATGAGCACACCACCGAAAGCGGAAACCGGGTCACCGGCCAATGCATCGTTCCATGCTTCGAGCACCGTGGGGCGTGAAGCCAGACCGCAAGCATTGTTATGCTTCAATACGGCAAACGTAGTCTCTTCAAATTCATCGATCAGGTCGACGGCTGCATTGATATCGAGCAGGTTGTTGTAAGAGATTTCCTTTCCGTGAATCTGGTCGAACATAGCTTCCAGATTTCCGTAAAAGTAACCCTTCTGGTGCGGGTTCTCGCCGTAGCGCAAGGTCTTCTGATTATTGGCAGAGCAACGGAATGCTGAACCTTCTTCGCCATCGAAGTAGTTGAAGATGGCTGAATCGTAATGGGAAGAAACGGAAAACGCCTCCTTGGCAAACCAACGGCGTTCTTCCAGCGAAGTGGTAGCTCCATGTTCCATCAGCATATCGCGGAACGGCTGGTATTGTGCCTGAGAAGCAATGATAACCACATCATTGTAATTCTTGGCAGCAGCACGGATTAGCGAGATACCGCCTATATCTATTTTCTCGATGATAGTCGGTTCGTCGGCACCGGAAGCTACGGTAGCTTCAAACGGATACAAATCGACGATAACGAGGTCTATTTCGGGAATTTCATATTTTTCTATCTGTTGCATATCCTGTTCCAGTCCGCGACGGCAGAGAATACCACCGAACACTTTCGGATGCAGGGTCTTCACACGTCCACCCAGGATAGAGGGATACGTAGTCAAGTCTTCCACTGCTTTACAGGGATAACCCAGTGATTCTATAAACTGACGAGTTCCGCCTGTTGACAGAAACTCAACTCCTTCTTCATGCAGTTTGGTGATGATTTCGTCCAAACCTTCCTTATGATAAACCGATACTAAAGCGGTTTTAATTCTTTTTGTTTCAGACATGGAATTGCGTATATAAGTATTTGATGCGCAAAGGTACTAAAAATGTTTATTTGCACACATACTCAAACACAATAAATTAGGTATAATTAAAAAAGGCAGCAATCCCGGTTAGGAATTACTGCCTTTATCTTTCTTTTTTGCTAAACGGAGAGGATACCGCTCCACTGTGCCAGAGTTGTGCCACAGTCTTGGCACAGTTTTGCCATCACCTTGGCAAGATTATGCCATGCCTATGGCACAACTGTGCCAAAGCGATGGCAAGACTTACCAGATAGAGACGCGTTCTGCCACCGGTACGTACATCGGATCTTTTTCTGTAATGCCGAATGCCTCATACCATGCAGCAATGTGCGGCAATGCAGCGTCTACACGCCATTTGCCCAAAGAATGCACGTCGATCTTCGTCAATTGCAGGATGGCTTCGGGACGGGTATTGTTAGCCCAAACATTGGCATAAGCCAGGAAGAAACGCTGTTCGGGAGTGAAACCGTCTTTTACTTCCAGCGGAGTGGCAGCGGTAGCCTTCTTGAATGCCTGGTAAGATACTTGCAAACCTCCGTGGTCGGCAATATTCTCACCCAGTGTCATGCGACCGTTGGCATGTACCCCCGGTGCAACTTCGATGCTGTCAAAGAAAGCAACCATTACATCGGCACGTTTCTCGAAGTTCTTAGCATCTTCTTCTGTCCACCAGTCTTTCAGATTACCGTCTTTGTCGTACTGGCGACCTTGGTCGTCGAAGCCGTGTGTCATCTCATGACCGATTACAACACCGATTGCACCGTAATTGAAGGCATCGTCAGCATTCATATCAAAGAACGGGTATTGCAGGATACCGGCAGGGAAACAGATTTCGTTCGTTGTCGGGTTGTAATAAGCGTTTACAGTTTGCGGAGTCATCAACCACTCGTCTTTATCCACCGGTTTGCCGGCTTTGGCAACCATTTCGGCATATCCCCAAAGATTGGCACGTTTGATGTTGTTCCAATATGAATCGTCTTTGATCTCCAACGTAGAGTAGTCTTTCCATTTATCAGGGTAACCGATCTTCACGTGGAAAGTGGCCAGCTTCTCCTGTGCTTTCTTCTTGGTTTCGTCGCTCATCCAGGCAAGGTTGTTGATGCGTTCGCCCAAGCTGGTCTGAAGGTTCTTCACCAAAGATATCATACGTTCCTTGGCAGCAGCAGGGAAGTATTTCTCTACATACATCTGTCCTACGGCTTCACCCAGTGCGGAACTTACTACAGAAACGGCAGTCTTCCAACGGGGTTGCATTTCCTGCGTTCCAGACATGGTACGTTCGTAGAAGTCGAAATTCTGTTGAGCCATCTCATCATTCAAATAACCGGCAGCAGAATCAATCAATTTCCATTGCAGATAAAGAGCTTGCTGATCGACGGGTAAGGTATTCAGGATGTTGGCAGCTTCAGCAACCGAAGCTGGCTGGCCGACAATGATTTCCTTCACATCTTTCAGACCAAGACCTGAAAGATATGCGTCCCAGTTGAAAGTAGGATAATTCTTCTTCACCTCTTCCATGCTCATCTTATTGTAGTTGGCATGCGGGTCACGCAGTTCGGTACGAGAACGGAAAGCTTTGGCAAGGCGTGTTTCCACGTCCATAACCACTTCCATACCCTTCTTGGCAGTAGCCTCATCGAAGCCGGCCAACTGATACATTTTCTGTACATGAGTACGGAAGGCATCACGGATAGCGGTAGTAGAAGGATCGGTAGCCAGATAGTAATCGCGTTCGCCCATGCTCAAGCCGCTTTGATAAAGCTGCACGGCGTTCTCGTTACTGTTCATTTCGTCGGCAGCTACATAGAGGCCGAGGTAAGCACCGATACCCTGTTTGCGCAGATCGGCAAGCAAAGCATAAACAGCTTCTTTATCTTTCAGGGAAGCAATCTGTTCCAAGTCGGCTTTAATAGGAGCAACACCTTCCTTGTTCAGCTTCACGCTGTCCATAACAATCTTGTAGAGGTCGCCTACCTTTTGCGCTACACTACCAGCTTCGTGCTGAGTGGCAGCCAGTTCTTCAATCAGACCTTGTATCTGCTTACGATTATTCTCGGCAAGTTCTGTAAAAGAACCGTACTGTGAATACTCAGGTGAAAGTGGATGGCTTTCAATCCAACCGCCACAGGCGTACTGATAGAAACTACTCCCCGGAAGGGCAGTTGTGTCAAGATTGGCAAGCTGGATACCGGCTGTCATTTCAGCTTTCTGCTTGCCCGTACCACATCCCACCATCATAAGGCAAGCTGCAGCTAAAGGTAAATAATGAGTTACTTTCATAAGATATAAAATAATGTTATAAAGTGATAGCGTGATAAAGTGATAAGGGGAAGGTATATTCACCGTATCGTTTTATTGTTCTCGCTTGGCTTCTTCCAGTTCGGTAGAGACGGCATCCCACTCTTCCATCACAGAGTCAAGTTGTTGCTTCAATTTCTGATGCTGCTCGTAAAGGGCCATATCCGAAGCTCCCTCGGGAGTTGCCATCCGGGCTTCGAGGATGGCGATAGCAGACTCGGTCTGCTCTATCTCCGATTCACAGTCGGCAACGCGACGTTCCAGTTTTTTGAGCTTCTTATTCAGTTCCTTCTGTTCTTCATAGGAAAGCTTGGCGCCGGAAGACTGAGTGGCGGTATCCGTATTCTCTTTTCCACCGGAAGGTGAGGTAGAAAGTGCGGGTGCTTTCTGCAATTCGTTCAGGCTTTCTATCTGCTTCTTTTGCAGGAAGTCGTAGATGCCACCGAGGTGTTCTTTTACAATTCCACCACCGAACTCATATACTTTAGTCGCAAGTCCGTCCAGGAAATCACGGTCGTGGCTTACTAAAATGACTGTACCGTCAAATTCGCGAATGGCATCTTTCAGTACATCCTTCGAACGCATATCGAGGTGGTTGGTCGGTTCGTCCAGTATCAGGAAGTTCACGGGTTCCAGTAGAAGTTTGATCATTGCGAGACGGGTACGCTCTCCACCGGACAACACTTTTACCTTCTTATCAGAAGCTTCACCTCCGAACATGAAGGCACCGAGGATATCACGTATCTTTGTGCGGATATCGCCTACGGCTACGCGGTCGATGGTATCGAATACAGTCAGGCTTTCATCCAGGAGTTGTGCCTGGTTCTGAGCGAAGTAACCGATCTGTACATTATGGCCGAGGGTGAGCTTACCGGTATAGTCGGTGATTTCTCCCATGATACACTTTACCAGGGTAGATTTACCTTCACCATTCTTACCTACGAACGCCACTTTCTCACCACGGTTTATGGTCAGGTTGACATCGTGGAAGATGACATGGTCGCCATAGGCCTTCCGGACATCCTCACAGATGACAGGGTAACTTCCGCTACGGCTGCTGCAAGCAAACTTCAGGCGCAATGCAGAGTTGTCTTCCTCGTCTACCTCGATGCGTTCTATCTTTTCCAGTTGTTTGATGCGGCTCTGCACCTGCACAGCTTTCGTGGCTTTATAGCGGAAGCGCTCGATAAAGGCTTCCGTATCTTCTATCTGTTTCTGCTGATTCTCATAGGCACGGAGTTGCTGTTCACGACGTTCCTTGCGCAGTACGACGAATTCGTCATACTTCACTTTGTAGTCGTAAATCTGTCCGCAAGTAATTTCAATGGTACGTGTGGTGACATTATTGAGAAATGCACGGTCGTGACTCACCAATACCACGGCATTGGCACGTGTGGAAAGGAAGTTCTCAAGCCATTGGATACTCTCAATATCCAAGTGGTTGGTAGGTTCGTCGAGCAACAGCACATCGGGACGGCGAAGCAGGAGTTTGGCAAGCTCGATACGCATACGCCAACCACCGGAAAACTCGCTTGTAGAGCGGTCAAAGTCCTCGCGGCTGAAGCCCAGCCCTTGGAGCGTGCGCTCTATTTCGGCACGGTAGTTGGTGCCGCCCATCATCAGAAAACGTTCGTTTTCGTGAGTGAAGCGGTCAATCAGTTTCTGGTAATCCTCGCTGTCGTAATCGGTACGTTCGGCAAGTTGCCGATTCATGCGTTCGATGCCCGCCTGCATCTCAAAAATATGCTCGAAGGCAAGTTCAGCCTCCTGCATTACGGTGCGCTTGTCACTGAGTATCATCACTTGGGGCAAATACCCGATAGTACATTCGCGAGGAACGGCAACAATGCCGGCAGTGGGCTGCTGAATGCCAGCCAATATCTTGAGCATGGTGGACTTACCGGCACCATTCTTGCCGACAAGAGCTATACGGTCTTTCTTATTGATAACATAAGAGACGTCTTCGAACAGAGGAGTGGCATTAAATTCTACCTTCAGTCCTTCTACAGATATCATAGTGTCAATGAATTTATCGTTCAAGACTGCAAAGGTAGCGATTTTCAACGTTATACAATATCATACGCTCACATAATTACATCAAATATCCAAGAAAGAGAACACTACTCCCGCATTTCCTGCGGAAGGACAATTGCAAAGCGGCTCCCCTTGCCAAGAGTTGAAGCCACTTCTATTTTTCCATGAAACCTTTCAACGATAGTCCTGCAAATGGCCAATCCCAATCCCGTGCCCTGCACAAAAGCATCTCCCTTATAGAAACGTTCAAAAATGTGCGCCAGAACTTCTTCCGACATGCCAGTTCCCGTATCTTCCACAAAGACTTCCAATGTAGCAAAGTCCTTCAGCCTATACCCTATGGTTATGCGTCCTTCAGCAGTGAACTTCACCGCATTATTGATAAGATTGTTGACAACTTGCCCCAAACGCGTAGGATCTGTATAGATAACTGCCGCCCGGTCCGGAAGGTCTAGCAGTAGCTCCACTCCTTTCCGAAGATTCATCTTCTGCGCACTGTAAATGCTTTCCAATATGCCATTTAAAGAAACCTTCTCAAAATGGAATTCCATCGTGTTCGATTCTATCTTGGACAAATCCAGAATATCTGAAATCAACACCATTAACAACTGGCTGTTCTTTTCAATCAAAGACGTAAATTCCATAATCTCCTGCCGCGACAAGTCGGCATCCCCACAAGCCAGTAGTGTAGAGAAGCCCACAATGGCATTTAGTGGCGTACGTATCTCGTGGCTCATATTAGCAAGAAATACGCTCTTCAACTCATCGCTACGTTGCGCTTTCTGCAAAGCCTCGTTCAATTTATTCTCCGTATCCTTGTATTTCTGCGTACTCATGCAAATACCGATGATACGGAACGGCAAATCCGTCAATTGTCCCACATAGGTAGATTGCGCCTCAAACCACTCCCACTTGCCGTTTCCCCTCCGTAGACGGTATTCCACTGGGCGTTCGTACAAATTACCACGCAACTGTAAAGCCAAAGCATCAAACACTCCCTTCCGGTCGTCCGGATGAATCAGAAATGCGAATTCCTCAGGCGTCAGCGTATAGTCACGCGTAGGAATCCCCAAATATTCAAAATAACGCGGTTCTATAATCATCAGATTATGTTCCATGTCGAAAGACCATTGAAATATCTGGGTGCGGCTCAGCGCAATATTCAGCAAATGCTTCTGTGTCCGTTCTTCCAACACATTCCTAAAATAGAGTACAATCCTCACCAATTGTCCATCTTCATGAATTCCCACCATAGCACCTTGTATCAGAAAACTGATACCACTCTTTAATTCACGTATAAAGCAATTGGTATCCAAGGGAATAATCCGTACATCCCTCTCCCGAAGTTGCAGCAAAAGGGCTTCCAACACATTCTTTTTATCACATACCACTTCCAATAAGTCAGTGATATGCCGCCCTATCACATGCTCATTCAATTGGAGTTCATTCATCACCTGCTGATTCAGACGCCAGATACAATCTTCCAAATCAATCATAATAATGCTGACGGGCCATGAGTTGAACAACTGCTCGGAGATGGCATTTATTATACGTACTTCTTGAGGAACATTCGGATTCATCAGAATTGGTTTATCATACAAGAAGCAAAGTTCGGGTTAAAATGCTTATACCACAAACAAACCCTTATAAATCAATATTCCATTTTAATATGTATATATTCTATTATTCACAACTTTACCTTATTTAACAGAGATAAGTTGAGCGTAATATTGATTTTAACTGTTACCTCTGTCATTTATACATTATTATCCCCCATTTTTGCGTCTTAAAATCTCCAACATGAATATATCCGAATTCAATATAAATGACGAGTTCATTGCCTGCAATCATATCACAACCAATGAACTGAATCCGCTAGTGGAAAAGCCATACCACACCAAGGCCAGTATCTTCGCTCTATGCACCAAAGGAGTTCTGAAAACTATCATAAACCATACTCAATTCAGGGTTGAAGCTAACGCCCTCCTAGTTATTCCTCCCGAGACCTTCGTACAATTGCTACACACGTCAGACGATGCTGAAATATATGTCGTCATATTTTCCCAACAACTTATCCAGAGTTCAGGGGCCGGCAAGGTCATGATGGATAAGTTTCACATTATAGGCAAACACTATATTTTTCCTCTATCGAAAACGGACTTCCAGCTTTATGCCGAGTTCATGACCTATTTGTCACACCTCTACCAAAGAACAGAAAGCCCCTCAAGTCTAGTTTCATTGCAAACTCTACTGGCATATCTGTTACAAGGTATATCCGAACTCTGTCCGGAACGCCCTAGAATAAAAGAGACTCCGGGCAGCAGGCATTTCAACCAATACCGCATTTTTATCCGATTGGTACACACAGACTATGTCCGGGAGCATCAAGTGTCCTATTATGCATTGAAAATGAATATGAGACCGGCAGCTCTTTGCCGCCTTGTCAAAAAGGAATCAGGATATACAGCCATGGAAATCATCAACAATACTATCATCATGGATGCCAAAGCACAACTTTGTACCGCCAACACTCCGATAAAGGATATAGCCGTGAGTCTAGGTTTTAATAATGCGGCCTTCTTCAACAAATTCTTTAAACGTCATACGGGAATACCTCCTCAGAAGTTCCGTACATCCTCAAAACAATAAAATCCACTCAAAACACAAAATGCGGATATTCTGCCATGAGAATACCCGCATTCCTCAATAAGAGAAGTCTGCCATCAACCTACCTTCTTAGCAATAAAAAACACATAACCGTAGAATTCCTTATATTTGCCGTATAGTTCATCCTCAATCATTTGGAGTGAGCTGAACTCTTCGGCAATTTTATTACCGGCATATTTCTTACGGAAAATCTCCTGGGCCGCAACCTTTGAAGCAAAGTAATGCTCTGTCCAGCAATTCTCCGGCAGAATGAATGTAGCAACGGGGAGATAACCCGCCTTGTACAACTTGGCTACCAGATTGGGAAGTGTATCCATTTCAGAATAGGCGTCCATCCAGAAGTCATTGATTTCCGCAGGACGTTCGTCCGTAAACCATGAACTCTCGGATACGGCAATATACCCTCCCGGTTTCAGATATTTACGCCACTCCTTCAAGCCACGTTCAAAGCCGATGTTATAGATAGCACCTTCACACCAAATCATATCCAGCTCTTCCTCACCGAAAGGGAGGGCATCCATTGAACCGACAATTCCTTTTACTCTGTCCTGCAAGCCCAACTGCCTTGCATTACGGTTGAAGATGTCAATAAAGCCGGGGAAAAGGTCAATTCCGGTAATCTGTCCCGGAACATGGCCAGCCAATACCATTGTCTGACCACCTGTTCCACAACCGATATCGGCAATAAGGGATTCATCGGTAAGACCGTCTACAAAGCTCAATGCCTTCAACGTCACTTCAGGACTGCCAGGGCCTTGCCGTTCCATATTGGAGAAAAAGTCACAGATTAAATTAAATTCGAAATCGTGGATAGTTTTATTTTCGTTACTCATTTTCTTACTATATTTTGCATATACGGAAAGTATCACAACACCTTCAGCATAATATGCGGATTAAACTTGAATTATAACAATAGAAAAACACTCTCGAAAGAAGTTATCCGAAAGTAAACGAAAGGGACAATCTGTGCATGGAACACAGATTGTTTACAAAACCAAATCCGATTTAAATGTCTTTGTCATACTGCAAAGATAAGCAATATTTTATTTAATCAAAGAATTTACGGTTAATAAAGATTTTCCTTTGCACCGGGTGCATGCTGAAGAACGGCACCTACCACCTGGCAAGTTTCCAGTTCCTTACAGTCACCGCAAGTATTGAAACCTTTTTCGTACACACATTTGCGGATAGCACAATAATCGCTGCAATAGGCAAACTTCACCCCGTCTGCACGGCACCCCATACAATGGATGGTTTCCGGCGTAATTTCCGGCGTATTGTTCAGCACACTCCACTCTTTGGCGGTTTTCTCTCTCAGCTCATCGTCATTATTGACAGTGGCTATACGGGCGGCGCAATTTTCGCAATCCAACCCGCAACATGCAATTAATTGTTTCATCACTTGGTTATAACCATTTATGTGTTTCTCATAGCAAGCATTTGTCTACCTCCTCTTTATCTGAATTTAAGAGGAGGCAGACAGCCATGCTACAAATATACGGTTATTATTGTGTGAATGCCAGATTAATTTTCCATCACTTTGCTTCCACACTTCCACCCACCTCCTGCATCCCCCTGTCCATCGGCATTTGCCCTGCGGTGGAAGCAACCTGAAAAGGTGGAAGCAAAATTTGCTTCCACCTGCCTGAAACGCTTGAGTTTTGCAGTAAGCTGCTATCCCCTACCATAATACAGCATGCAGATTACATGAATCGGCAGGTTCGGTTTTCCTGCATTTTCGGGCTTGTCCTTACTGTGAAGTCAACAGATATGGAGTTGGACTGTAGGGGCATAGTAGGAGTTATCGGGAGTCAAAGGCCGACTATGAATAATGCACTCTAATGTCTTTTACACCGTTGTATAATACGTTTGCGCCTTGTGCGCAATAGGTTCGGGCTACGTACTTCATCCGCAATAGCTCTGGAGTTAGTGACGCCTAACGGCCATGAACAACTCTGCTTACGGTCGTCAAACGATTGCTTTATGGTCGAAAGCAGGGTTGTTCATGGCCGTTAGGCGTCATAAATTCCCTATGCCACAGCAGACAAACAAAGGGAGAAGAGTAAAGGAATACCTATGTTTTAGATAAAAATCCACAAGCTTTCACTCGTGCTCTCCATAGGTTATGAGAGCAGGCTTCGCGCTCTGTGCGATAAATTCCCATTTATCAGCAGGCATACTCACTTACGAAACTTCAATTACTTATATAAATTGTTTCAGCCAAAGGCAGTACGGACATTTGCAAAAATATGGAAAGTCTTATTATGAAAAATTGCTATGGCATCGACTTCCGTTCGTGGCGTAAGGAGCTACGTACACGCGAGAAAACCAAGCAGACACCCTGCAAACTGCCGGACAGAGTAAGCCGGAGTTTGCAGGGTGTTCTGTTTAAAGTATATCAAATCTCTGTTTTAATTTTGCTTAAAAAGATTTTATTCAGCTTCTTTTCGGTCTGTCTTCCCCTCTTTATTCGCCACATAGCCGCTATGCTCCTCAGAAAAACATCCTCAAAGACAATGCAGACAGTTACTAAATATTTGAAGGAGTTATCGGGAGTTAGAAGTGATAACTCTCCTAACTCCTATAAATGAAAGAGACGTGAGCCTTTCCCAAAAAAAATAGAGAAACATAGATACACTTAAACAAAAAACAATTATCTTTGTCACAAATCCGCTATAGCGTAGTGGGTTTATTTACATATTAGTAAGAGCATTATTGAAATTATCTTCTTTATTCAAACTTCGCAACTTTGAAAATTTCCCTGAAGATAACAACAAGGATGCTCACGTCTATGTTTATATGGTTTTCTCCCATCAGGGGGGGATGGTATATACACAAACGACGTGAGTGACTGTTGTATATCCAGGGAAAGGGCAATGCGAAGGCCTGAATAAAGGATATACAAACATAGTTACTCACGTTTTTTTTATTGTTTAACCTTTAAATAATTTGTGTATATGAAACAGAACACACCAGACGGTAGAGAAGCATACATCACTCCGTCTATCGAAGTTATCAAAATGGAGAATGAAGGAGTCATTGCAACAAGCGGCGAACCTTACCATCCCATTACGCGCTCCTATTCGGGCAGCACCTCTACCCATAGCTACAATTCGGCATCCAGCAGCGACTTGGAAGACCTAATCAATGACATCTTAACCGTAGAAAACTAAGGGGGACTTCATTATGATGAAATTAAGAAACCTTATGCAAGTTGCCTGCATGGCAACTGCTGCCTTGACCGCATTCAGTTGCAGCCAAGAGGAATTTGAAAACAGCGGGCGGAAAGGAAACATCACCGTTAACGCAACGTTTGAAGGCGCAGGTACCGACACCCGTACTACCGTAAACGATAAATACAAGATTCTATGGCAAGATACCGATGCCCTAGGGTTGTTCTGTAGTAATGCAGAAAGTAATTATAGCAATACAAAATTAGAATATGCAAGCGGTGCTGGTCAAACTTCCGCCACTTTCAACGGCAGCAAGCCAAGCGGAGAAACGGCTGTATTCTCCATCTATCCTTACCAACAAAACATGAGCGTAAGCGGCAATACATTGACCATGACTCTACCTGCCACGCTTACAAATTATAACGGCAGCAGCAATGGCCCGATGTATGCCAAGGTGACAAATCCCGACAATCTGAGCGCTCTGTCCTTCAAGCACATGGCAGCCATGATAAAACTGACCGTCAACAAGATTCCGGCAGAGGCCACTACTTTCAAGATTATTGCCTCCAATAACATTGCAGGTATTTGTACGGTAGACTTAACCGCAGCAGACCCGATACTGGCAGTAACGAGCGATGAAAGCAAGGAAATCACCGCCTCCTTCACAGCCTCAGCTGATATAAAGTCTCGCAACTTCTACATTCCTTTGCCCACAGGTACTTATAGTTCCATCACTGCCCAACTGACGAATGGAAGCGACAAGGTATATTTTACCAAGACGCTTAATGACAAAATCTTAGGGAGAAGAGACATATTGGTAGTACCTCCTTTGGATTGCGTTGTGGTAGAGGCTACAACCCCCAGTGCGCTTAGTACAGCTTTAGCTGATTCAAAAAATCTCCCACAAGAAGCACCGACAGCAGCAACCGTAACCGACATTGCAGTCAGCGGCAGCTTCAATACCACTTCTGGCAGCAACGACGGCATCGCCATCCCGGTTTTACAGAACTCGGACATCAACCTGGCGTTCAATACAGCCCCGACAACCAGCACTTCTGCCCCGTTAAAGCTGACCGACAAGACCAATACCAGCGTAAGTACTCCCGCCGCCACTGCCACCAACAGTGTATCCTTGGCTGTGCCGGAAACCACAGCAGAGCAAGAAGCTCCTTCTGTAGCCATCACCATGCCAAGCACCACCGTTACATTGGCAGCAGTAGGCAATAAAGCCACTTACAATGAAGTGACTGCCACTACCGCCCAGCAGACATTGATTATCAATGCAGGCGTCACCGTAAAGAAGCTGACCGTAAAAGGCGGTAACTTGAAGATATATGGAAAGGTAGAACAATTGGTACACGATGCCGGCGATACCACAATCTATATAATAAAAGGAACTGAAGCATCACTTCCGGCAACAATCGACAGCAAATTTGTAGTTCAATCCGACGTGGCAGTCCTAAAGACCGCTTTCGCCAACGGCGAAGATTTTAAATTGTCCGCCGATGCCGACATCACAGGGCAAAGCGTCAGTGTACCCGCCGGAAAGTCCGTGGTTCTTGACTTGAACGGATATACACTGACTGCCGACAACAGCGCAACAGGCAAAATCATCGTCTTGGGCAAGATGACACTGAAGGACAGCTCTACCGAGAAGAAAGGCAAGATAGTTGCCAGCCAGGATTATACAGCGGCTTCTTATAATGGCAGTCTGATTGAAATAGCCGGTGAAGATGCCTCCATGACCATGGAAAGCGGCAACATCAGTGCAGTCAGAGAGACTCCGGACAGTAACGGCCAATATGGCGTCGGAGTGACGGACGGTGGAGACTTCACCATGACAGGCGGCAAGATAGAAGCCGGATGGTTTGCAGTGGCAGGCAACGGCAATTACAAGACGCAGAACTCCATCATCAACATCACAGACGGAGAACTCATTTCTACTGCTGACTATGCAGTCTATCTGCCCCAATCCGGCACAACGACCATCAGTGGCGGCAAGGTTTATGGTGCCGCAGGAGGTGTATGCATCCAACGAGGCACTCTGAATGTGGAAGGTACAGCCTTGATTACCAGTAAAGGCACAGGTAGCACCGGCAACTGGGGCGACGGTACCGGAGGACTGGACTGCGCCGCCATCAACGTAAGTGGAGCATATGGCATTGCCACAGTAAACATCAAAGGCGGTACACTGATTGCCGAAGCAAAGTCACTCATCACAGAAGGCACCACTTATACACCGGTCATCAACGTTACCGGCGGTACATTCTCCGACCCAAGCGTACTGAAGTACATGGCAACCAACGCAACTGTGGATATAAAACTTCTCTCAAATATCAACATCGCCAAGACGGAGCTTGCCACAGGCTACATATTGAATGCTGCAAACGCAACGGCAAACTTAAACCTGAATGGCCACGACATCATCAATTCCTCAGAAACAGCTGATGCCACTCCTTTCACACAAATCTTTACTGTACAGAACGGAACACTAAACATTTCAGGCAACGGCAATGTGAAGTGCGATGCATCTGCTACAGCGAAAGACGATGGTTATCGCATGGTAATTGAAGCCCGAGGATACGGGACAGTAAATATTCATGGCGGTTCTTACTATAACACCCAGAAACTGAACACCCAGATAGACCTGATTTATGCAAGAGAGAATGGGAAAATCAATATCTATGGAGGAACATTTGAATCCGGCAAATATGGTACACCCAACAACGACACGGATGGCAGATACTGGGTACTGAACTTAAAGAATACAGACAAGAACACTGCCAGCATCCAGGTGTCCGGTGGAACGTTCATCAATTTCAACCCGGCAAATCCGAATATGGACGACAATGAGTCCTATTTGGTAACAGGCTACGAGGTTACCCGTGACGGCAGTGTATATACAGCAGCCCACAAAGTCGGTGATGGGAGGAAAGAATATATTGTTGGCCAAACAAGTCAGGAGAACCGATAAGCCAAATTCTAAGAAAGGAAGCAATATATCCTCGCAAACCAAACGAAGAGATATCGGAATCGCCTTATTACTATCTTTTAGATGCGGCGGACAGCGGATTTTCTTTTATAGATCTGCGTCCTCCGCGTCTAAAGAATGACAACAAGACAGTTGAAAAATCTCTCAAATCTTCCTCATTCACACAAACATTCATTATTTTTCTGAGTAGCCCAAAGTATCATGAATAACAACTAACAATCAAAACATATGAGAATACAGATATTGGATTATCAAGTAGGACCGCACACCTTTCGCATGGTGAAACCTTCCGACTTCAATATATTCAAGGCGCTGCCTTCACTGATTCCGTTCATCACGACAATAGACACGACGCAAAAAGTAATCTTTGAAACAGAGATAGACGATGACGAAACAACGACAAAACGAACCATAGCGAAAACTCCCGATGATATATGTTTCAACTGGGAAGATGCCGATTGCATCATTCGCCCTTTGCCCCACAGCTCACACCTTGTATCCATCACCCCACGGAAAAGCGGGAAAAACTATTGGATGGAGTGCAACGATAACTTCAGGCAATGCTTCATCCACCTACCGGCCTGCAGGACAGAAACACCGGCTCCGGAAAACGAAACGAACTTCGTACTGAACAACTTCTTGATGATGCTCTATGCCTTCAATGCCGCCCGCCACCATACACTGCTGATGCATGCCTCGGTTGTCGCTACTGAAACAGGCAAAGGCTACCTCTTCTTAGGGAAAAGCGGCACGGGCAAAAGTACGCACACCGGGCTCTGGCTGCAACAGTTCTCGGACTGCCATCTACTGAACGATGACAATCCGATAGTACATGTGGACAGCCTCGGCAAGCAAGCCACTGTTTTCGGTTCTCCGTGGAGCGGAAAGACACCTTGCTATCGGAAAGAATCCATGACCGTAGGCGCCTTCGTCCGCTTGGAACAAGCACCGCAGAATGAAATAGAGCAAGAGAGAGCAGCACATGCTTTCGCCACCCTCCTCCCCTCCTGCTCTTGCCTGAAGCAGAACAAGGAAATCTATAACGCCATTGTCGCCACTGTGACGGAACTTGCCACGCTGGCACCCGTCTATCATCTGAAATGCCTGCCCGACCGTGAAGCGACGGAACTTTGCAGAAAGACGGTAGAAGGATAAGTTATGAATGATGAACTGAACAGCCGATGAAGAAAAGCATTCCCAACGAGATATTGCTTCCCGAAGTGGCGCGTCTCATCAAAGAGGGACATACAGTAACCATCACCGTGCGGGGCAACAGCATGAATCCTTTCTTAGTGGACCGCCGTGACCGGGTGACACTGGGCGATTTCACCACAGAACAGCTGCAACCGGGCGTCACCGTACTGGCACGCGACCTGACGGAACGCATCGTCTTTCACCGCATCATCCGTCGGAACGGAGACATACTCATCCTGCAAGGCGACGGCAACCTCGCCCAGACCGAAGAAACCGACATCGGACGGGTAATGGGCGTCATGACCGAAGCCATGCGAAAAGACAAACGGTACACCGCCGACGGCAAAGTCTGGAAGCTCTACTCCTACTGGTGGATGAAGCTAAACCCCGCTCGCCGCTGGCTGCTCGCCCTGTTCAGAAGAATATAAAACAAAATAACCATGAAAATCAAACAAGGATTTATCCTGCACCGGATAGGCGATGACTACATCATCATGCAAGACGGCTCGTCGAACGTGGACTTCAGCAAAGTCATCAGCCTGAACCAAACTTCCGCCATGCTTTGGCAAGAGATAGAAAACAAAGAGTTCGATACAGACAGCGTGACAGAAGCCCTGACCAGCCGCTATGATGTAGATAACGAATCGGCCCGTCGCGATGCGCAGAAGTTTATCGACTCCCTTGACCGCGAAGGAATCATAGAATAAGGACGGATATGCAACACGCTTTCTTTTCATTGGTACGCTCCGGCCTGTGGGGCACTCCGGCAGACCGACAACTCTTCCGGTCGGTCTCGCCGGACGACTGGGAAACCGTGTACCGCATGGCAAACTCACAAGCCCTGCTTGCACTGACTTTTGACGGCATAAGCAGTCTGCCGGCCGAACTGCGCCCTCCACGCGTCCTCTATCTGAAATGGGCTGCCCGGACTGCACAGATAGAACAAGCCAACAAACGCCTCAACCAGCTTCTGCCCGAACTCAATACCCTTTACCGGGAAGCCGGGCTGCATCCCGTACTGCTGAAAGGGCAAGGCATCGGCACCAACTACCGCACTCCCTTGCACCGGCAATGCGGAGACATCGACATCTATTTAGGAAAACAAGGGCAACCCATAGCCAATCGCCTCCTGCTGCAACAAGGCGCCATAGTCGAGGGAGAAGCGTCCGACAAGCATGCTAGCTACAGTTTGAAAGGAGTACACATCGAGAACCACCGCATCATCCTCCGGCTGAACAGTCCGCTTGCCAACCGGTACTTTCAGCAGATTATCAGAAAATGGTACCCGCAGGAAACAGACTATGCCCTATTCTCCGAAACCGGGAAAGAGGACTCGAAGGCCGTCAGTATCGCCATACCTCCGGCCACCTTCAATGCACTTTATATCTTCCTGCATGCCTTTGTACATTTCCTGAACAGCGGAATCGGCCTGCGCCAGCTATGCGACTGGACTTGTCTGCTTGCCAATCGCCACAAAGAAATAGATGCCACCACCCTGCTTCGCCAGTTGCAGGACCTCGGACTATTGCATGCCGCACAAGCATTCGGCTACATTGCCGTCACCCGACTGGGATTGCCCGCCAACCGGCTTCCTTTCCCCTTGGAAGGCACCAAGCAGATAGGAGAACAATTATTGGAAGACATCCTGTCTACCGGTAACTTCGGGCAACATGATAACCGCATCAAGCCACGCCCCAAAGGATATTGGGCAGGAAAGTGGTACACCTTCTGCCGCGCCACCCGACGCTGCAACGAACTGCGTCAATTTGCACCGTACGAAGCACTCTGGTATCCCGTGACTCTGATAGGGGGAACGATAGCTATACAAATAAACCGATCAAAAGGAGTAAAAGACAAGAAAGCAAGGACAAAGAAATAAAAGAACCCGGAAAATAAAAGGAATGAAAAAGCAACAGAAGGACAAAAAAGTGAAAAAGGACAGACGTGAAAAACTTAGGTATATTCGAGAGGTATCTGCCGAACAACGCGGACGTATCCTGCTAAGTTGCCTCACCGGCATTCTGGGCGTGGCCTTTGCCCTAGCCTTTATCTATGCAACCAAACGGGTGATAGACACCGCTACCGGAATAACAGACGACAACCTGACGCATATCGCCGTTCTCACCGTTGTCCTGCTGACTGCCCAATTACTGTGCGGAGCTGCTGACACTTGGATAAGTACCCGTATGCAGATAGAGACGGGCAACGCCCTTCGCCACCGCCTCTTCTCGCGCTTACTGCAAAGCCGCTGGAACGAATTGGAGCGTTTCCATACCGGAGACGTAGTGAACCGGGTAGAACAAGACACCACCGCCATCGTCACATTGCTCACCTCTTCTGTCCCGGCATTCATCGTCACGAGTATACAACTGCTGGCAGCCTTTCTATTCTTCTACTTTTTAGACCCTTCACTGCCATGGCTGATTGTTGCCATCCTGCCCGTCTTTCTATCAGGCAGCCGTTTCTATATGCGACGAATGAAACGCTATACACATGATATTCGGAACAGTGACGGTCGCATCCAGTCCGTCATACAAGAGAGCCTGCAACATCGCATAGTGATTAAAACATTGGAACAAGGCGAACGGCATCTGGACAAACTCGATGACTTGCAAGACATGCTCCACAGCCAAGTCATGGGACGTACCCGTTTCTCGCTTTCTGCCCACATGTTAGTGGCCCTTGCCTTTTCCGGCGGATACCTCACGGCTTTTCTTTGGGGAGCCGTTCACCTCAGCGCAGGCTGTATCACCTTCGGAACGATGACCGCCTTTTTGCAATTGGTAGGAAAAGTCCAGCGTCCCGTGCTCGACCTCTCACGCCTGATACCTTCCGTAGTCAATGCCCTTACCGCCATAGACCGGCTATTGGAATTGGAAAGACTGCCGGCAGAAGCGGATGGTGACAGCATATTCCTCGCCTCTACCCCGGAACTGGAACTGAAAGACGTGACTTTTCGCTACACTCCCGATGACCGTCCGGTATTCAGCCGCTTCTCCTGCCGTTTCCCCGCCGGTAGCTGCATAGCTATAGTCGGAGAAACAGGAAAAGGAAAGACAACGCTCATCCGGCTATTGTTGGCACTGGCAACGCCACAAGAGGGACAGATACTCTTGATACCCGCCAAACATCCACTTGAAACCAATCATACCGTCTCTCCGCAAACCCGCAAGAACTTCGTATATGTCCCGCAAGGCAATACCCTTTTCAGCGGAACTATCCGTGACAACCTGCTGATGGGAAACCCACAAGCTTCTCAAGAAGCCATATATCAAGCCCTGCAAACCGCCACCGCCGACTTCGTCTTCCACCTTCCCGACGGCGTAGACTCCCCACTCAGCGAACGAGGTGGTGGACTCAGTGAAGGACAAGCCCAACGCATCGCCATTGCCCGCGCTCTGCTACGCCCCGGAAACATTCTTCTTTTAGATGAAGCCACTTCTGCCCTCGACCCCGACACGGAACGGCTGTTAATAAAAAACCTGCGCAGAGACTGCGCAGGCAAAACATGTATCTTCGTCACCCACCATCCGGCAGTAGCGGAGGCATGCGAATCTATTGTCCGATTATAATCAGAGAATAAGCCCCAACGGGTATCTGCCTTTGGTTAACAAACTCAGAACAGCTTCGCAGGATACTCGCCCGCATCCACCAAAGCCTGAATCTTGTCGACTACACTCTGACGGTCTTCGGGATAAGTCACACCGAACCACTTGCTGGTTGTATCAAGCACTTCGCAGGTAGCAGTGCCATCGTTAATCAACTTATCTACCATCAGCGGGATGAAGAATTCGCTTTTCAGGTTCTCCATATTCTTCGGGTCGCTCAAGAAACTCTTGAAAAACTCTGCACTGTAAGCAAAATAATCGGGAGTGAAACCCCAGAAGTTCATGCTGACCGGAGTCGTCTCGGGAGTGGCAGTCCATTCACCGTTATCGTCGATGTACTTCACCTCGCCATCCATACGCTGAATCTTGGTGCGTTCCACTACGGAAGTCAGCAGGTTGTTCGCATCCGTTCCACACAATCCACGGGATACGGTACCGCTTTCGCTCAACGTGTTGCCGATGCGGAAGCCTACCATGGAATATACGTTTTTGGAGCCTTCGGGAAGGGCTGCAAGGAATTTGCCCATTACCTGGAAGGAGTCACGACCGTAGAAATCGTCGCAATTGATAACAGCAAACGGTTCCTTTATTACATCGGCACCCATCATTACAGCATGGTTGGTTCCCCAAGGTTTGGTACGGCCTTCGGGGCAGGTGAAGCCTTCGGGAAGGTCATCTATGGACTGGAATACCAGTTCGCAGGGAATATGGCCTTCGTATTTGGAAATAATCTTGTCGCGGAAGTCCTGTTCAAAATCTTTACGGATTACGAAAACGAGCTTGCCAAAACCGGCATTGATGGCATCGTAAATAGAATAATCCATGATAGTTTCACCATTCGGTCCCAATCCGTCCAATTGTTTCAAGCCACCATAACGGCTGCCCATACCGGCTGCCAATAAGAATAAAGTTGGTTTCATATTAGTTATTATTTAAAAAGGTTAGTGTATCACAGTTGATAACGGTTGCAAATGTACAAAAATTTATGGCTGACAGAAGGGAGTTTTAGTTCATTCTTTACCACTATCCGTTCAAAAACGTACATTTAGAACGGATAACCGATGGCAAAATGCAGTGCCATACTATCCTTGAACTTAGGAATATTGTAATATCCCGACTTTCCGGTATCATACGGGTCGTGAAGCCCGATACCCAAATCCAGACGGAAAACAAGGAAGTCCAGGTCATAGCGTAAGCCGAATCCCGTACCCAAAGCAATCTGTTTCGGGAAATTCTTCAAGGTGAACTCACCGTTCGGGCGATTTTCGTCCTTACGCATCAGCCATACATTGCCGGCATCCAGAAACACCGCTCCATGCAAGTCGGCAATCATACGGAAGCGATACTCGATATTGGCTTCTATGCGAATATCACCCACGTGGTTGATATAGGTATATTTCCTATCCGTCTCGGGAGGATAGCCGCCCGGACCTATACTGCGTGCAGAAAAGGCGCGCACACTGTTGGCACCGCCGATATAGAACTGTTCCGTATAAGGTGCGGTCGTAGCGTTGCCATACGACCATATCACCCCTCCGGCAATACGCGAGGCTATCATCTGGTTCTTGTCTATCCGGTAATGGTACCTGAATTCCGAGTTCAGCTTCAAGAACTGTGCAAAAGGTACCCCGAAAAGCTTCTTTCCTTCCTCACTGAACGGCTTGCCGAAAATACGGTAGACGGCAGAAGTCAGGTTACCGGCCGACGCAACGGTGGTCTGCCACCAGATGGGGTTACGCTTGCCGCGCACGGAAGCGTTGTCATAAGTATAGGTGTACTCCATGGCAGGAATGAACTGGTCGCGCAAACTAACGTAGAGTGCCGGATTCTCGGCACGCAACGTATCGAAAGCGGCAGTAGGATTGCGCAGTACATTGAATGTCAACCGGAAAGGAGTTATACTGTGCCTGGAAGTCGATTTGGGCTGGAAGTCATAAGTGACATTACCGCCAAAAGCCAGCAGCTTATAATACTTGGCACGGTTCATCTGGTCGGCATATAAACGGAAAGTCGTTGTAGCCGGGAAGTCATACTCACGGTCGCCCATCCTAGGAAACACCACGCGCGGAAAGATAAGCGAAGTGGAGATACCCAGTTCATAACTGTTCATCAAGGAAGAACTTGCCTTGCCCGTCTGCCATTCGTACGAACCGTTCAACTTCACATTCCAGCTTTCACCGCCACCGAAGACATTGTTCTTCGTCACCGTAAAAGCGGCACCCGGTCCCGTCTGGTTATTGCTCTTCATGGTGACATTAAAATCCAACTCCGCATCGTAGGGTTTATCGAGCGCGGCAATGACCCTCACATCCAATGTATCAGACACAAACGCCGTATCACGCGGTATATACTGCATCTCCGCATAACGGAAAATACCGACGCTTGCCAGACGCTCCTGAATACGGGTCTGACGGTACAAACTATACAAACTCTGCATAGAACGCTGGCGGGCAATACCTGCGCTGTCCTGTATCTGACGTTTCCGCCGATAACCTTGATAGTTCAACCAACGGTAAAGCATGTTGGGACGTACCGGAGGTTTGTTGTAGTAATGTATGGTCAAGCCTTTGTAATCCATGCTGTCATTGGGTTCCTGCCCCTGCTTTCCAAGAAGATAGACGGATTTACGCCCCACACGGAACTGCTTCTCGGCTACCTTTGGCATACCGGGAACGGGAATCAAGCGCATCTGGACATGCCCATTGGGAACTATCATGGTATCGGCCTGATAGGTCAGGTAGTCGGGACGGAAATAATAACAGCCCACATTACGCAGCAGGGTACTGATACGGGTACGCTCCCCATCCAAATCAGCCACATTGAATTGTTCTCCCGAACTGATAAGGGAACGTCGGCGTCCCAGCTCCATAATGCGAGTGGTACGCTCGCTGAAACCACGATAATATACCGTATCTATAAAGTAGGGGTTACGCATGTTCACCGTATATTGCAACTTTGCCTTCAGCGAGTCCTTCGGGTCGATAAATGTCTTGTAGCTGACGCTTCCGTTGAAATAGCCATAATCGCGCAGCAAGTTAACCGCCGCCTTCTGGCGTATATCGGGATTCACCGTAGACATAAGCACCGGAGTGGCGGCAAATTTATTGAATATCCACTTTCCGAATCCCTTCTCATACTTCTGGAAACCATTGTAAATCCACAGTCCGAAAGGAAAGGGATAGCGGATAGTAGAGCTTCCCAGCAACGAATTGTTCGGTGCCGTAGCAAGGGCGGCTTCCACCTCTTCCATAGCAATCTCACCAACAGACGTTTCACTGCGGTTCAATACAATCATCGGCTTTTGGCCGGTATAGAGTATCTCCCCCTCGGGCAAGTGCTTCGTGGTGGAGCAACCTGCCAGAAATATCAATCCTGCAATATATAATATCAGTCGTTTCATATCACATTCCTACTTTTTCATATCGCTATTTTCAGCCTCCGGTTTTATCTTTTTCTTCCTGAAGATGAAGAGTTCACTCAATCGGTCCATCTTCCGGCGCAGCACAAGGCCGACACCCGTTTCGGTTATCTCACCGTCGAGTATGCTTTCGTAGTTTTTATTATGGAATACACGGACATATCGAGTACCCGACGCATCAAGACGGTATTCCAGCGATATATTGTCAATGAATGATTCCGCATCGTTCGTGGCATTGGCCCCGGTGGACACTTTTCCACCGATGACTATCTGTACGCGGTCGTTGAAGAAACGCTGGGAATAACGAAAACTGAAGTCTTTCTGCGTGTCACCCGTTTCAGCAGAGGTACGGTCTTCCACACCTACACTGATATTGGCGCCTTTTATACCTCCCGCCAAGGAGTTTATCTGGCTCTGAAGCACTGAGTTCAAGGCGGCTCCCATTGACAAACCTCCTCCTTTGGCACCACTGTTCAGGTAAATACCCGTGGCAAGCATGGCAATGGCCTGCTTACTACGCTCTTCTGCACCCATTGCCTGCAGCTCATTCTCTACTGCGGCATCTTCGGGCGCCGAAATATCGAATATCAAATCGGGAGCGTCAAGCCTGTTCTTGATGGAAATGGAAACATCGAAGTTCACCATGCGCGAACCGTCCCCGTCACCATCGGCCACAGAAGCACGCATACGTTCCGTAGCCTTCAGGCTCAGCGTAGGATTCATAATATTCCCCCGCCAATCCACATAACTGCCGGGATTGAACTGGAACTCCTTCAACGGGATGATAGGCAGCGAATATTTCATGACGCCACCCGAAAGGGTATAGCGTCCGGTAAGGCTCATATCCCCTTGGGGAGTATACTGCATATTCAAATCACCGCCACCTTCCAGTTCGATGTATTTGCTACGGTCGGGACTCAGATCGGCACGAAGACGGACAGCATCGTCAATATGGACGGACATATACATTTCCAATCCTCCCAAAGACATGGCAGGAACCTCATCTGCTTTTACCGACGTCGTATCGGTGAACGAGGTAAAGGTAACCAGCCCACTGAGACGGTCTTCCACCGTTAAAGGGGAATCGGTCAACACGTAGGTTACGTTGGTATTGCCCAGCAAATTCATGTTTCCACGCATCGTGAGCCCGTCAAGCGGCCCCTTCACCGTGGCATGCAAGTCGACGAACACCTTTCCATACACCAGACTTTCGCGGGTACGCGGTGCATCCAGCAACGTATAGTTCTCTGCCAGCAGATTGAGGTTGGCAGTAGGACGCTCCATATTCCGGAAATCAACCTTACCGTCAATCGTAAACGGATTCTTGCTGGTGGTATAAATGGCAAACTTATCAAATATCAACTGATTGTCCTTTATCTGTACCGGACGGTTGTCGAACCAGTAACGTGCTCCCGCCTGGCGTGCATAGACAGACACACTGTCCAAAACAATATCACCATGCATCTGAGGCTTGTCCAGCGAACCGTAAATATAAAGCCCTCCATCAATATCTCCGGTAAAGGCCACCATTTGGTCAGGGATGAATGCATTGGCCATCTTCAATGGGAAATGCTCGAAACGGGTGGACACTTCCAGAGTATCCTTTCCGTTTTTCTGCGTCAAGATACCGTCGGCGGTCATCACTTCTTCGTTATCATGTGTAAAATAGGTATTCAAATAGTGCGTATTCTTGTCGCCCGGCAACCAGGTAGCCCCCAAGCCGATATCTCCAACCGGTTGGCGTTCGTAGGTCAGTTTCTCTACATTGGCTTCGGCGGACACCTGCAGGGAAGTGGCAGTCTGTATATAATTTGCTTCGGCGGAGAACAATCCCGTAAGCCGGGGCATATAAGGAAGTACCTCCGTAAGTTCATCCAGGCGCAATCGGCTCAGTTCTACGTTTATATTCTGCAAGGAAAGGGTATCATTCTTGTCGGATTGCATACGGAAACACAGACCATCGTCGCTGTCCATATCAATATTGGCATAGACGCGCATATTCTTATGCAGATAAATCCAGTTACTATTGTCCGCAAAGTGGAATTTACGGAAAGCGATAATCGGCTCGGCAGGAATAAGGTTCAGCAGCACACCACTACCGCGACCGTGTCCTTCGGTCAACGGACGGGCATTAATACCGAATAGAACACCGGTCTGCCCTTTTCCATTCACATAATCCACAGTCAGTTCCGCATCTTCATTACGGACTTCACCCGTCAGTGTGCTACGGAACACAAACTGCGGGTTCTTGGGACCGTTTATGACACCACCTTGCAACTTCATGCGGGCAGTATCCTGCTTCACTGTAAAAAATATCGTATCGAGCTGCAAGGAGTCCATGCGCAATCCGTGAACAGCTGTACGTCCATTGATGCCGACTTGCGGAGTAAATCCGAAGCTCAGTTTGAAATCATTATAGGAAATACCCTTTGCAGCCAGGAAATAGCTGACGGGATTCTGGTTACCGGCTTCCAGATGCATGCCCGCTGAAGGAAGGACTTGGCGCAAAGCGGCATGGTCCAAACGCCGTTCATCAATCTGCTTTGTCAGGATAGAGACAAATTTATCCGACTGTTCCATCAACTTCTTCAACGTGCTGTGAGCGCGGAAACGCAGATTCAAGTCACCGGCATCAAGCCTCAACTTGAGAGAATCATGACGTGCCTCCGCTCCCATTGTAAAGGCAAACGGGTGTTTCAACGGTCGGGGCACCAAACCCAGCTTATGCAGATTCACCTCTTCCACATTTAAATCCAAAGCGCCATCCAGATAGCTGCGGTCAAGACGCATATCCGCATTTCCCTGCATCTTGAGAAGGATATTATCGCTGGCAAGACGGACGGTAGCAACGGATGACTTGAGTCCGGCATGCACATCTACACCGGAAATGTCCCAATGGCCATACTGTAGTTTTTCCAAGGAGGCATTCAAAGCGGCCACAGTTTTTCGTGATGCCACATCCACCCCTTGCCCCTTAGCGGACATCTTTGCCGTAAGAGTATAGATAGAGTCCTTGGGCAGGAAGTGATGCACCTGCAAGTTGTTGATGGCAAGGTCGGCATGGTAGGCTTCCGTAGCAATATTATAGGCGGCGTCCAAATTCAAGGCGCCTTCCTTCTCCTTCAGTTTCAGGGCGGCAGTGCACTGCGCCCCCTCCATACCGAGACGTGCCGCAAGGTGCATACTGTCCGGCACAATGATGGAGCCATCGGGAGCAATGTCAGCTAGTCCGGTCAGGAAGTTCAAGTTCTGCGTATGCATTTCGAAGTCCATGCTTCCATTGCGTTTCACACTGTCGGTCAAGCTCCAGAATTCTCCTCCCCCACTCAACGAAAAGGCTCCGGGCAGCTCAGCCGTAAAACGGGAAATCTGCATCTGCTTCAGGTTTCCTTCCGTACCGGCATGAATCACCAACGGACGGAACGGATAGGCTTCCTTGAAAGCTTCCGGCAAGCCACCGGCAAAAAGCAGTACATCCTGTTTGCCGATACGGGCATTGAAACGGGCTGTCAGACGGCCGGTGGTAGGTATATTTATCAGTTCCCAGTAAGTCTGTGCCGTAAGGTTCATCTCACTATGAGGTGTCAGCAACTTCAAAGAAGGGATACGGATAACGGTAGAATCGGCAAACAACCGCCCGGTCAGGGAGGTGACGCTCAAACCGGAACGCTCATACATGGAAAATTCCCGGATAACGGCATTCATATCTCTGCCGTAGTACATCACAGAATCAATGCCCAGGCGAATGTCGCGAAGAGCAATGTGCGAGGGGTCGAAGCCTATCGCACTCCCCGGGCCAGCGGTATCATAATTGACAGAAGTTCCAGTCAGCAGGAATTTTCTCCAGCCATAGAACTGGTGTTTCAAGTCGGCAGCAGCGTCCGCAATCTCAGCATCTCCTATATGGGCTTTCAGCCCCATGGAGTCCAATGGCATCTGTAAATCGACCGAGACGTTCTTCAACTTCAGAGTATGGAGTGTGACTTTCCAGTTTAACGCAGTGTCAGTAGTGTCCTTGGGAGTCTCAGTGGTATCTGCAAGCATCACCTGCACATGGGTATCGCTCAATTCTATATTATTGAGGATGGCATCTTCTTTTGTAAGGTCTATGCCATGGCTTTCGAAAAAGAAATGCCCCAGTACTCCTTTGATGCACATACCTTCCATTAAATTGGAGGAGTTGACAGCAACTTGTTTCAAGGTAATGTCATCCACCTCCACTTTCCCTTTGAGTAAAGGCCATGCCTGTACCCGTACGTTCAAACTTCCAAGATTCAGCAAGGTATCGGGATGCTGCACATCAACAGCACTGTCGGCAGGCTGTACCACCAATACACCGCGGACCAACAAATTCAAAGGAAAGCGAAGGTCAATCCGCTCCACGGATATGTCCATACCCGTAGCACCTGATGCAATTGCCGTAGCCTGCTTCCGTATCAAATTCTGTACGGGAGGCACATAAAGCAATATCATCAATATTATAAACAGTATAATAGGAGTAAGCAACACCCACAGTGCTGTTCTCAACCATTTTCTTCTCATCGGAACGTCAATCTTTCATCGTATTTAAAAGTCCTACAAAGTAAACAATTTCTTTCGACATTTGGTTCCCGACAGAGAAAAATCACGTATTCTTCTCTGTTCCCCCATTACGGAAAAGCTGTTGCCTGAGTAATGACATCCTCTATCAAAACGAGGGCGGCAAGGGCGTGTTCTTTCAACTCTCCGGTAAAAGGCACTCCATGAGAAGTTTCCAACAGTTTCAGCAATGCAACCAGTTCCGCTGCTCCAATTAAAGTAAAGAGGGGAATCATTTTGTGGGAGACAGCAGCCATCTCGTCCACATCCTCATTCTCCACAGCCTTCTGCAAACGCTCCGCATTGAGGCGGGTTTCAGCCACAAAACTTTCCAGAATGGACTTTGCCGCCTCGGGGTCATCGACCGAAAAAGCAGTGAGCGAAGAGAATTTATACCCCGGGCAAGCCGAAGTTTCCGAAACTTCCATAACCTCCATCCCTTTGTCCTCCATATTCAATTCATGTAGCAATTCACTGACGGTAAACGGCTTATGCAGGCATCCGGCAAATCCATGCACCGTAAATTCCTCACGCTGCATGTCACTGCGGGCAGTGACAGCAATCACCGGAACAGACTGTGCCTGCGGTATGTTCGAAGCACGAAGCAGTTTCAGTAAATCAAAACCATTAATAGCAGGCATCTGCACATCAGTAAGCAGAACATCAAAGGTTGCAGTGCGCAAGGCATCCAGCAGTTCATCCAGTTGTAAACAAGAGACAGAATTTATACCACTCTGCTGAAGCATGGCGGCAGTAAGGGTAAGCTGAATACGGTCATCATCGATAAGGAGGACATTCTTCAGTGAAGAATGAGGAACGGGGAATGAAGAATTGCCATTCGGCGTGGCAGCACATCCCGATTCTTCATCCTTCATTCTCCGTCCTTCACTCCTTACGGGATAGATAGGAATATATATGGTGAAAGTGCTTCCCTTGCCTGGCACACTGTCTACATCAATCGTGCCTTCAAGCAACTGTACCAGCATACGGACAATGGAAAGTCCAAGTCCAAACCCCTCTTTACCCTGAGCACCCGGTAAGCGGGTAAACTCCTGGAAGATACGTTCCCGGTCGGCAGGTTCCATACCTTTACCGGTATCAGCAATGGCAACTACCAGTCGACGGTCCTTGTAACGGGCAGTCATGGTAACACAGCCTTGGTCCGTAAACTTCACGGCATTGGACAGCAAATTGTTGATAATCTGGCGCAGACGCAAGGGGTCGCAAATATAGGTACCGCCCAGCTCCGGGGCAATGTCGCAATGAAGCGCCAGTCCTTTGGCAGCCGTAAGTGGTTCAAAACTGACGTGTATCTCTTCAAGCAGGCGGGAAGGATGAAAGGTGACCCGGTTGATTTCGGCCTTGTTCAAATCAAGACGATGGAAGTCGAGCAAATCAACGACCAGCTTCAGCAGATGTTCCGATGAGGTTTTCATGTTATCCAGATAGAAGCGCTGCCGTTCGTCCTCCGTCAGTCGGGAAAGTAATTCGGTATATCCCATAATAGAGCCTAACGGTGCTTTAAAGTCGTGAGTAATGGCGAGCATCAGCTTTTCACGGACAGCGAGTAAATCCTCGGCACGACGACGGGCCTCTTCCAACTCACGACGGTAACGGTTGCTTCGGGTTATGTCGCGGCCGATGATAATAAGAAAAAAAGCGGAAAGCAACACCGCACCTACGGCAATGCCACTGATAATCTTGGCCGAACGGCGTCGGACCGCTTGTTGATACTCGGCTTCCGTCCGTGCACGCAGCAGAGTTTCCGTCTCGTAATCTTTCAGCAAGCTGTCAATACGAGCGGTCAGCATATGGTCCAAGCGTTGCAGATAGCGTTTACGTCGCTGTATAACAGTGTTTACAGCTTTTTTCTGCTGGGCCACGGCACGCAGTTTCTCATGCAAAGAATCGGCCGGATTATAGGGTTCAATCACCGTATCCGTTGCAAATTCAAGGGAGGTCTTTACCTGGATAGCCGTATCTTTCTTTGGGGGGACAAACACTTCACCCAAACGACGGAAAAACCCCTTCTTCCGAGGGCGTGTCACGACGGTATCCCGATGTGTAATGATACGGTGCTGCACACGCTGCTGGGTCACTACCGAGTCCTGCTGGGCAATTATCTGCTCAATGTCACTGGTGGATACCATGCTGTCATTCGCCTCACTCAGCGTGCGCAGCATTTTTATCGTATTGGTATCCTTCTCGCGTATCAAAGCAAGCACGCTGTCTGTCCATTGTACATCGCGGTCATCAGTAAGAATAAGGTTCTCCATTTCCCGGTGTACGAAAAACAAGGAAAAAAACAATACCGCCAGCAACAAAGTGTAGCCTACGGCAATCTTTACTTTGGAGACATTATTCATACTATCAAATCCTTTCCCTGGTCTGTTTACGGAACCTCAACCACAGCATCACTCCCGCACTGGTCAGTCCGAACGGGAAAGCCATCCAGACTCCCGTCAGCCCCCAACCGAAAACGAAACCGCAAAGGTACCCTACGGGCAAAGATATAATAAAATAGGATATAAATGCAATAATCATCATCGGTTTCACATCCGAGATGCCGCGCAGGGCATTGGCAAAGTTAATCTGCAACCCATCGCCGAACTGGTAAATCAAGAACGGGAAGAAGAGAGCGGCAACCATGCCGGACACTTCCGCATTGTCCGTAAACCATCCCCCTACCTGACCGCGAAGCGCAAAGACGATACCCAGCAACACCACCTCCATACACAGGATGATGTGAAGGCCGGCATACGCCGAGCGGCGCACATTCTGCCCGTCTCCCTGCCCTTTGAAGTTGCTGACACGCACGGCAACCGCAGCGCCCATGCCATAATACATCATGAAGGTGAACTGAGAGATAGTAAGCATTATCTGATGCGATGCTAGGGCAAGTGTCCCCAGCCAGCCCACCATGACGACGCTCAGACTGAAGGAAGCGGTCTCCATACCCATCTGCATACCCACGGGCCAGCCCAGTGCATTGAGCTTCCTGAACATCGGCATCGACCACCCCAGCCGCATGAAGCCGAGCCTGTAACGGATAAACCGGCGGCCGCGAAGCACAATCGCCGCAAAGACCACCACCATCACAATGCGGGAGAACAAAGTGCTGATACCCGCACCAAGCAGTCCCATCTCCGGAAAGCCCAGCTTTCCATTGATAAGTATATAGTTTCCTACGATGTTAAGCGCATTCCCTCCGAGCAGAATCCACATGGCCGTCTTGGTATCGGTGATGCCGTCCGTAAACTGTTTGAAACCGTTGAACAGCATGACAAAGACCAGTGAAGCAAGCAACACCAGATAGTAAGGCTTGATTAGAGGCAACAATTCTCCGGGCTGTCCCAGCCGCTCCACATTGAAATAGAGAACAGCCATGACAAGAGTCAGCAACAAAGCCACCAGCACATTGGCAACCAGGCTACACCGCAACGCCTGCCCTGCCTCGGCAAAGCGGCGGTTACCGTAGAAGCCCCCTACAACCGGTGTCAGCCCGTAGCTGAAGCCCGTACTGAAAATAATGCAAAGAGTAAACAGATTGTTTACGAAAGAAGCGGCACCCAGTTCCTCCGTGCTGTGATGCCCAATCATCAGCGTATCGGCAAAACCAAGCACAATGACTCCCAACTGCCCCACCACAATGGGTAGCCCCAGGAGAAGCAATGCTTTATAGTGCTGCTTATACGTATCAAATAATTTTTTCATACTAAAGGTTTTCTTTTTGGTAATAAAGCACAATCCCGTTTTCATCGCGGAAGGTCTGTTGGGCGACCCTATGAAGCTGTTCTGCCGTCACAGAGCGGTAATTGTCCACTTCACGGTCTATGTCTTCCGCCTGCCCGGTCAGTTCAAACCAGGCAAGATTCGTGGCAACATTCAGATAATTGATGTTGCCGAATATCTGTGTAGACTCAAACTTGTTCTTTACTTTCTCCAATTCCTGCTCTCCAACAAACCCGGATTTCAACTCTTCCAACTCTTTCCGGACAGCAGCCTCGGCTTGTTCCAAAGATACGCCTGCAGATGGTTTTCCACTGATATGCAGCAATCCCGCATCACGCGTTCCCGAAATATAAGCATCTATACCGGAGAACAATTTCTGTTCCTGCACCAACCGACGGTTCAAGCGACTGGAGCGTCCGTTACTAAGGATATCTGAAAGAATATCAAAAGCATAGTAATCAGGATGCTCGCGACTACACATATGAAAAGCCATAAACAGCGCATCCAAGGGAACATGACGTTTCACTACCTGTCTGCGTTCCTGCGTCTGTACGGGTTCCTGCGGCAATTGTCGCACAGGCACATTCCTGTGGGGAATCGGGCCGAACCATTTTTCTGTCAATCGAACAGCTTCTTCCCATGATATATTTCCGGTAACGGCAAGCACGGCATTATTAGGTGCATAAAAGCGGTAAAAGAATGATTTCACTTCCTCCAGTGTAGCTTGTTCGATGTGCGATAAATCCTTCCCGATGGTAGGCCAGCGGTATGGATGCACCTCATAAGCCAACGGACGGATAAGATGTCCCACATCTCCGTAAGGCTGGTTCAGACAACGCTGTTTGAACTCCTCCATGACCACACCGCGTTGCACTTCAAGGCTTTGTTCACTGAATGCCAGTTCCAGCATACGGTCGGACTCCAGCCAGAAGCCAATCTCTACATTCGACTTGGGGACGGTGAGGTAATAGTTCGTAATGTCATTGTTCGTCCAAGCATTGTTTTCGCCACCTGCCGACTGCAAAGGAGCATCATAGTCGGGTATATTCACAGAACCGCCAAACATCAGATGTTCAAACAGATGGGCAAAGCCGGTATGTTCGGGATCTTCGTCCCGGGCACCTACATCATAGACGATGTTCAGTGCTACCATCTGAGTACTGAGATCCTGGTAATGCACCAGTCGCAGACCATTAGGGAGAATATGTTTATTGATTTTCATAAAATAGCGATGTTACTTATCGGAGAAAGGAATTTCTTTCTGTAGGGTTATGAGTTAAATGATAAATAATCTTTTAGACGCGGATGACACGGATG